>OJAI01000365.1_pt1 | contig 32909 bp, 37 predicted proteins | sample 1588891 | NCBI WGS metagenome assembly OJAI01 (sample SAMN03283255) | human gut metagenome | biome: human-associated habitat; material: feces | host: Homo sapiens | place: USA | collected 2013 | reverse complement strand
AGAGCTAATCTGCTTTACCAAGGATATACTTTTACACATAATTCTTGACGCTACCAATGCTAAAGAATATATATAATAATAAAAATATCTAATAGGATCATTAAAAGATGATTTGTTGATATTTGTTGGTTTCTAGTTTATAACTCATATGTCGATGCAAAAAGATAGAGAGAAGTTGCCGCTTCTCCCTTTCGCCTTTTTTTAGAAGATCGATTCACATCACAATTTGGTTGTGACTATATCAGAAGATGATTATTTCCGATATATTCGGCTGAATACCAGTAGGATCAACAAGATCAGAAGTAATTCTGTTGTAGAATACATTTCTGAAAGGCTCCTTTCCTTGATGGCCTACATCAAACTTCAATGTAAACTGCCGCATTTAGCCGACCTCCTTATCAAGACACATATCTTATCGTATGCATCAATATTGTCTTGAATAATTCTTACAAAATAATGACAATACATTTATGCTTTATCACAAAAAAATAAAAAAAATTAAATATTGTCTTGCATGTTAAAAAGGGTTGTGCTATATTAAATAGGCACTGAATGTGTTTTGTGCGCCCATAGCTCAATTGGATAGAGCGTTTGACTACGGATCAAAAGGTTGTGGGTTCGACTCCTGCTGGGCGCGCCATCTATTATTCGGGACGTAGCACAGCTTGGTAGTGCACTTGATTTGGGATCAAGGGGTCGCAGGTTCGAATCCTGTCGTCCCGACCATCAATTTTATTTGGCTGGGTAGCTTAGATGGCTAGAGCATCCGGTTCATACCCGGAAGGTCGTGAGTTCGAGTCTCACTCCAGCCACCAACGAGTTTAATGGACCCTTAGCTCAGTTGGTCAGAGCATCCGGCTCATAACCGGCGGGTCGTAGGTTCGAGTCCTACAGGGTCCACCATTCAATTAAATAAATGGAGAAGTACCCAAGTGGCTGAAGGGTCCGGTCTTGAAAACCGGTAGGTCGTTAGCGCGGCGCCTGGGTTCGAATCCCAGCTTCTCCGCCATTCTTAATTCACATCGCGGGATAGAGCAGTCTGGTAGCTCGTCGGGCTCATAACCCGGAGGTCGTTGGTTCAAATCCTTCTCCCGCAACCATGTGGTCTCATAGCTCAGTTGGTAGAGCAAAGGACTGAAAATCCTTGTGTCGTTGGTTCGATTCCGACTGAGACCACCATCTCTAAAATGTGCCTTTATCGCTTTAGATAAAGGCTTTTTTATGTTAATCTGCTTTTTCTCATTTTCTGTCCTGTTCTTTTTAACAATTTATACTAGAATATAATCAGAGGAAAAATTGATGAACCAGAAAGATATAGGACAATTCATTTATAAATGTCGAAAAGAAAAAGGTCTTACACAAGCGCAATTAGCTGAAACGCTGAATGTTAGTGACAAATCCATTTCCAGATGGGAAAATGGAAAAACCATGCCGGACCTTTCTTTATATGAACCTTTATGCAACACCCTTGATATTCAAATTTCTGAACTTCTCTATGGTAAAAAAATGAACGAAAAAGAGAAATTAATTCAAGGCGATCGATCCGCAATGGAAATATTCAAGACAAAATCGGAATTGTTGACATTTGGAATATTGACAGAACTTTTGATTCTTGTTGGAATTATTATCACCATTACCCTGACAAAACTTTTCGCAAAAACAATTTTTCAGACAATACTTATCATGGTTTGCGGCGGTTTTGTATGGGCATTTGGAATCATACTGCGAATAAAAATCAAAAAGGCAATTTCTTTTTTAGAAAAAGATTTGTGTTGAAAGGGGCCATTTTATGAAAAAATACCTGATATTTAAATCTTTAACAGTTTTCATTACCAGCATAGCAGGAATAATGGTCATATTTACAAACCAAGAGAACCCTGAACTGAGCACGATTTATTGTCTATCTATCTCTGTATTCATGTTAGGAATCTTGTTGGCCGTAGAATGGAATCTCCGCAAAAAGAACCCTTTTGAAAACCGAACTAAGTTAGACGTATGTCTTTCATTTGGTATGATGGCTGCACTATTTGGCGGGATCGTGGAATTTAACCAAATTGTTCAAATCTCACTTTTTTCGCTTGGAATATTGATTGCGATTATTTCGCTCATTCTCGTTGTTTTAGAAAATAAAGACTTCAAAGTTTGAAATTACTATTCGGATGTTTCGCGTTTTTTATAACGATACTTACTATAGTATTTATAAATTAAGATAAATGCTAAAGCGAATACTCCGAGAAGAATAAGCTCATAAAGTGAAATTGTAAAAACCACATCCGGGATAAAGATTTTAAATAAGATGATACTAAATAAAGCATACATACCCCAAAGAATCCATCGATAGAAGTTAAATTCGAAAGTATTCCAAGAAATAATAAAGTTCATCCAAAATATAAGAAAGAATAGATTAATTCCATAGATGATGTCCAATAAAGAAATATAGATCTCATCATATGATAAATTATTTTCAAGCCATAAGAAATCTGAGAGTATTTCGATAAATAAAACGAGTAATGTGCCTGCCGTTATCAGGAAGAACCATTCTAAAAAGTTTTTAGGTAAAGTTTTTTGGGCCATCTTTTGACAATAGTTTTCATAATCAGATAGTTCAGAAAACTGATTTTGAACATCCATAAATACTGTATTTAGAAGATCGTTATACGCAGCATTATTAATACCTATCCCTCGCATGCAATTTCTTATTTTTGAAAAAACTGGCTCTTCTGTACTAAATGTGGGTAGATCTTTATCAAAAGAATGAATATCGCTTTTATTCATCGTATAAAATAAGAATATTTGAATATAAGAAAACCATATGGTATTTTTCTTAAGCGACCAAACCAAGAAAGGAATATCATATGGCACTTAAAAAATTACTAAAATCCATTCTCAATGTCAATTGTATCAAGATAAAAAATGTAGAATTCGATCAAATTTCCTCTTCTCTTCATATCCATGTCGAGATCACAAAAGGACAAAGATCCCGTTGTCCAGTCTGCAGCAGGAAATGTAGCGGATATGATTCTACGACGGAACACAGATCCTGGAGAGCTTTAGATTTTGGAGCCTGTACCGTATACATCCTATCCAATGTGAATCGTATTCAATGTCCTGAACATGGGGTTCTTACCGAACGGGTTCCATGGGCCTACCATCATTCCGGTTTCACCAAAGAATTTGAACAATAGGCTGCTTATCTGGCTTTGCATCTCAACCGCACGGAAGTATCGAAGCTCATGCGGATCAACTGGCGTACTGTAGGTATGATTCTTTCACGTACAAAGGATCGTCTTGAACCAGACAGTTCCATACGGTTCAAGGATCTGAAACGAATCGGTATTGATGAAACGAGCTATCGCAAAGGCCATAAATATGTCACGGTCGTTGTGGATCACGATACGGATCAGGTGATCTGGGTAGGCAAAGACATGGGGAAAGAAGTATTAAGTTCTTTCTTTGCCCTTTTGACACAGGAGCAGAGAGAATCTATTGAACTGACATCCGCTGATGGATCCAGAGCTGTATTGAAGAATGGCTTCCAAACTGCGAAAGATGTATAGATGGATTTCACGTGGTTCAATGGGCAATCGACTGCATGGATGAACTGCGAAAAGAAGTATGGCGTGAAGCTAAGCAGAAAAAGAGAGGGCAACCAAAAAGAGGAAGAGGACGTCCTAAAAAAGGAGAAGAAGCCAAGGCAACAACAAAATATGGGAAGAGCTATAAATATGCACTTGGCAAGAATCCTGAGAATCTAACAGAGCATCAACGATCCTGTTTAGATGAGATCAAGGCTATGTATCCAAGGATGTTTCGAGGATATCAGTTAAAAGAAGGACTAAGAAAAGTGTTTCAGTGCAGGAAGGATACAATAGAGAAAGAATTAAAAGCCTGGCTGTCATGGGCATGTCGAAGCAAGCTGAAACCATTTGTAGAATTAAGCAAAAAGATACGGCGACATAAGGACGCGATCATTGCGACCGTAAGACATGGATTATCAAATGCGCGTATAGAATCCATCAATAACAAGATCAAAGTATTGATACGAAAGTCATATGGATTCAGGAATATACAGAATCTTATCGATATGATCATGATCGTATGTTCCCGGTTATACTATGAAATCAAACTATCTTATGAGCTTAGATGATTTCTACCCACACTTAGTGCAGATGCTTCTGAAAAAGACGTGTATATTGTTTGTTTTAAACATTAAAAATCTTTTATATACTAAATAAAAGGATAGAATGAGGATATGAATAAAAATAGAAGTATTAGTTTGATATTATTAATTGCCGTTTATATTATTCTTTTTATTGCTGTTATTGCTCTATTACATGAGCGAAATTTGCAAATCAAGTTAATTCTATTAATTACAAGTTTAACTTTCATAGTTTTTTCTAAATTATTGAGATGTTCTGGAAAGGTAAATTGGCTTACAAGTTATGACAACGAAGAGTATAAAAATATGACCGAAAATACTCGTTTAGAAATAGCGTTAAAATATTCAAAAATAATTTCGATTCCTAATATTATTTTATGTTGCTATTTGTTTGTTATCGATGTGCACTTGGAAAATAGATAAATGACTAAATGATGTTTTTTTGCAAAAGAATAATCTTTTATCTTAGAAATTAAGTGATTTTTCGCAAAAAAAGATAAAATAATCATGCTAAGTAAATATATAAATGCTTTTTAAAGTAGCTGTTTTTTTTGTGTTTTGGAAATATAATATTAACAGCATCTTAATATGAGAAGTGCCATAATATGAGCAGGGAGTGTAGCAATGAAAACTGTATTATTAGGCACATTAATCGTAGGATTTTTTATTATAGCTTACTATTCTGTTCGAAAAATCGTTCGAGCTCTTGATTTGTTTTTGAAGATGCATAAATGATTTATTGAACAGAATGTGCGATAATGAGAATATATGTGAGTTTGAAAGGTGATTTTGTTTATGGATAAAAAAGAAATGAACGAACATATATTGGTATGTTTATCGCCATCTCCTTCCAATACTAAGATAATAGAGGCTGCCAGCAAAATGGTAGAAGCATTTAATGCAAACTTTACTGCCTTATATGTAAAGACAACTAAAGAACCGAGCAAGGAAGATAGGCAACGGTTAAACGATAATGTGAAGTTTGCTCAAGATCGTGGAGCAACGATTGAATCGGTTTTTGGAGATGATGTAGCATATCAAATCATAGAATATTCTCGTTTGTCTCATGTGACAAAAATCGTAGTGGGGAAAAGTCGCGTCAAAGGACTCTCTAATATCAAGCCAACTTTGGTGGATAAATTGATAGCACAGGCTGGAAATGTGGATGTGTATATTATTCCCGATACAGAAGATACAAGGCCAGCCCCAAAAGAAAAAGAACCGATCGATTTAAATGCACTAAAAAAAGATTTATTAAAGAGTTTTGTGATTCTATCAATAACCACTTTAATTTCTTATCTATTTTTTGAAATTGGATTTGCAGACTCCAGCATTATGATGGTTTATATCCTCGGTGTCATGATTATTGCGATGATCACGCAAGGGAAAGCTTATTCATTGATTACTTCAGCTTTGATTGTTGTGATATTTAATTTTTTGTTTACTGAGCCTAGATTTACTTTGAAGGCGTATGCCAGCGAATATCCTGTGACTTTTTTAGTGATGTTTTTTGCGGCATTGATTACAGGAACTTTAGCAGGAAAATTAAAAGACTTTGCTTCTGAATCGACACGCAATTCTTATCGTACCAAGATTTTGTTTGATACTAATCAACTTTTACAAAATTCAACGTCTAGCGAGGAAATTGTCACAATCATGGCAAAGCAAATTCAAAAATTGCTTTCTAAAAGTGTAATCGTGTATGTAAAAGAAAATGGTAAGATCGATCGGCCATATGTTTTCATGTACAATAAAGAAGATCCCTCTAAGTATTTGAATGACCATGAATTTAAGGTGGCACAATGGGTTTGTGAACATAATAAACAGGCGGGTGCATTTACGGTGCGGTTTACTGATTCATCTTGTCTGCATTTATCAATTCGTGTCAATCAACAGGGATATGGTGTTGTATCAATTCCAATTGATGAGCCTATCGAACCTTTTGAAAATAGTATATTGTTGTCAATTTTAGGAGAGAGCGCTTTAGCTATGGAAAATTATAGAAATATAAAGGATAAAGAAGAGTCAATTATTCTGGCTGAAAATGAAAGAACAAGGGCCAATATGCTTCGTTCTATTTCACATGATTTAAGAACACCATTAACATCAATTTTAGGAAATGCCAGCAATTTACTTTCTAATGCGCATCTTTTTGATGAAAAAACCAAGAGTCAAATATATTTAGATATTTATGATGAATCGTGGTGGTTGATTAACTTAGTGGAAAATCTTTTATCCGTCACTAAAATTGAAGATGGAGATATGCACCTTAATTTCTCATATGAATTGATCAATGAAATCGTGGAGGAAGCTTTAAAACATGTGGATCGTCATAAAATAGAACATAAGATTTCAATCCATAGTGAGGATGATTTAATGTTGGTAAAAGTGGATTCTCGATTAATGGTTCAAGTTTTTGTGAATTTAATAGATAATGCGATAAAATATACGCCAAAAGGATCGCATATAGATGTTTTTATTTTGAAAAAAGAAGAGGAAGTTTTAATACGTGTTCAAGACGATGGGCCAGGTATTAGTGATGAAGATAAAGAACATATTTTTGAGAGATATTATCAAAAAGCAAACACTTTGGCAGATTCTCGTCGCTCTTTAGGACTTGGATTGGCCTTATGCCGTTCGATCATCAATGCACATGGCCATGAAATAGTTGTTAAAGATAATGTTCCTCATGGAACGATATTTGAATTTACTTTGTCATCAAAGGAGGTTGTGCTGGATGCCTAATTGTTCAGTGTTAGTAGTAGAAGATGATAAATCAGTTCGTAATTTGATCGTTACGACCTTACAAGCTAATGATTATCCGTATACAAGTGCAGAGAATGGGAAAGAAGCTTTATCAAAAATTGAAACAGAACGACCAGATGTTCTTTTATTGGATCTAGGCTTACCTGATATCGATGGAATAGAGGTTATCAAAGAACTTCGTACTTGGTCGAATATGCCTATCATCGTAATCAGTGCTCGAAGTGAAGATAAAGATAAGATTCAAGCTCTTGATATGGGAGCGGATGATTATTTGACAAAACCTTTTTCTGTAGATGAATTGTTGGCAAGATTAAGAGTGACGCAAAGAAGACTGACTATGATTTCTTCTAATGTTTCTAATTCAGTATTTCATAATGGAAAATTAACGATTGATTATAGTGCAGGTTGTGCATTTGTTGATGAGCAACAACTTCATTTAACACCTATTGAATTTAAACTTTTATGTTTACTCTCAAAAAATGTTGGGAAAGTTTTGACACATACCTATTTGACCAAAGAAATCTGGGGAACTAGCTGGGAAACAGATATGGCAAGTCTTAGGGTCTTTATGGCAACGTTGCGCAAAAAACTTGAGGCAAAAGATAATAGTGCGCATTATATTCAGACTCATATTGGTGTAGGTTATCGAATGTTAAAAGTGGAATAAAAAAGGAGGATCATATATTTATGATCGCTCCAGGAGGTAGACACACAATTTATTTAGCAGGGATCCACAAAGTGAACGTGGTTCCCTTTTTCTGTTCACTGCTAACATCAATCTTGATCTTTAGATTTGATGCGATTTGATTTGCGATAGAAAGACCTAAACCATAACCTCCCTGGTATTTACGAGCTGGATCACCACGATAGAAACGGTCAAATATGTGTTTGATATTTTCTTTGTCGATATAACTTCCTTCATTGTGAATGATAATCAGAATTTGATTATCTTTTTTCTTTAAGGTGAAATGAATTTTTTTACCAGTCGGTGTGTATTTTGTGGCATTGTCTAAGAAAATAGAGATTAATTGTTTAAATTGATTTTCATTTCCTAAAGCTAGTTGATTCTCTTGAATATCGCTTTCTAAGATAATACCTTTTTCAAAGGCAATGGTTTCAAAAGATAGAACACAACTTAAAGCAATGTCACTGATGTTGCATATGGAGTTAAGTACATTCTCTTTTTGAGTATCGTTTTTAGCAAGAAACAGTAAATCTTCTACAGGTTTCTTCATTCGCAAAGCCTCGCTCTGGATCGATTGAAGAGATTTTTTAAGTTTTGATTCGTCCTGTTTTTTGGTAAGGGCAAGATCTGTATTTGCCAAAATAACGGTTAACGGGGTTTTGAGTTCATGAGAAGCATCTGCCAAGAACCGCTTTTGTTGCTGCCAGGATTGAGCTACAGGTCTTAAAGCCCAGTTTGCTAATAAAATTGTTAGGATCAAAAACGCTAATATTGAAAGAATGGCTACCAATATTGCAGTAACTAACATAGAGATAAAGTTGGACTTTGCAATAGATATATCCACAAAGGCATAAATATAACCATTATCTTTCACATCTTTTTTATAAGCCAAATTTTGTTCAAATAAGATACCTTGCGATTTATCTTGAATTGAATTAACAAGGTTTTGAGATGTTTCATCACTGATTTGATAATTTCTGGAATATAGCTCCAGAATTGCATTGGAATCATCAGTGATGATTGTAAATGAATTCATGTTTGGAGGGGGATCGTTGTCATTTTGCAAATTTTTTGTCGAGTAATCCAACTCAAGAGTAGGATGATCATCATATTTATACAATGCAAAATTTAAAGAGTTATTAATATCATTTTTAGTTCGTTGATAAGAGGCTAAACAAAGAAGGGTTATAACACATACAAGTATTAACGCAATAAAAGTCATCGTAATCAAAATGAATTTACGTTTGAGTTTCTTAAGCATCACTATACTCCAAATGATACCCTACTTTTCGAATGACTTTAATAGTAACCTTACTTTTTAAAAAGAGGAGTTTTTTTCGTAAAAAAGAAATATAGGCTTCAACATTGTTGTCAATTGCTTCACTGTCATTGCCCCAGACAGAGTTGATTAATTCTTCTTTGCTGGTGAGAATTTTAGGGTGATACATCAATAATTTCATGATTTCAAATTCTTTATAAGCTAAATGGATGCTTTTGCCATTGCATTCAAGCTCGCAGGTAGACAATGATAGAACTAAATCTCCAAATTCAATTTTTTCTATGATTACTTCGCCTTTACGTCTTGTCAATACGCGGATTCTCGCCAGAAATTCAGCAGGAGAAAAAGGTTTTGTCATATAGTCATCAGCTCCAACATTTAATCCTTTTACTTTATCTGGTATTTCATCCAATGCACTTAACATCAAAACGGGTATATCCATTTTCTGATTACGCAGTTCTTTAACGATATCAAAACCATTTAATCCAGGAAGCATGATATCCATAACGATAATGTCATATGGGTATTGTGTGGCATGTTGTAAACCGTCTTGGCCATTATAAACAGCTGTGGCTTGCCATTTCTCTTCTTCCATGATTCGGCATAAGGCCTGTGCTAAATTTTTTCCTCCTCAATAATTAGAACATCCATTTTAATCACCACAATTATTATATAAGATTTTAACACAATTAACTTAAATCTAGCTTAAAGAAAAAAACTGTTAAGCAAGTGCCTAACAGTTGTGCTCAATAGATGGTGCCTGCACGCGGAATTGAACCACGAGTTCATCCTTACCATGGATGTGTATTACCATTATACTATGCAGGCGCTCATTAATTATGACATTGAATTCGAAAAAAGACAACTAGAAAATATCCTGCCTCCTTTAAGACTGATTTAATGCTGATTCCATACAATAAAGTCGGTGATGAAATGAAAAAAATACAAATATTCTCAATTTCATTAGGATTTTTGATTGTGTTTCTTCTTGGGTTTGATGCGAATGTCTTATTTTTTAACGATGATTCTATAGAAGTTTATGCCAATAATAATATGGAGACAATTGTAATCGATGCTGGTCATGGAGGATATGATGTAGGATGCATTGCCTTGGATGGAACGCAGGAAAAAGACATAACTTTAGACATTGCTTTATCCACTGGAGAATTGTTAGAAGAAGCAGGATATAACGTAGTATATACAAGAACGAGTGATAATGTATCTTGGCCAGAAGATAACAAAGAAGATCTTCAATCGCGTATAGACATAGCAGAAGATGCAGATGCGAATTATTACATTTCAATTCACATAAATTCAAGTGATTATAATGATGGGGCTAGTGGTTATGAAACATATGTGGATTTTAATGATGATGAGATGGTTGAAATGGCAGAATCTATTCATGCACAGTTGGAATTGTTAAATTATGCACAGGATAGAGGGGTGGTCGATACAAATGAAACTCCTCTTTATGTTGTCAGCAATAATTCAATTCCTGCTTTATTGTTGGAAGTTGGATTTATAACAGACACAAATGATTTCAATTATATGGTAAATAATGGCGATGATTTAGCGCATGCTATTGCCAATGGAATCATGAACTCGATTGGAACAGAATAAATCAGCGAAGAAGTGTAATGAAAAAAACTTAATATAAATAAAGCAGATGATTTTGATAGTCATCTGCTTTTGTAATTTATGAGTTTAGGAATGAATAAAAAAAACACTCCATTTTCGGAGTGTTAATTTGCAATGGCGCCTGAAACACAACGAACGATAGTATTTAGAGTAAATTGATGTACGCCGATAATAGCTATTTAAAAGGACTTTTTGAATTTCATTGTGCTTATAAATTGATACAGATTGATGCAAATCTGACTAAAAATGTGGTGAAAAACTAATCTTTCATTCCATCTAAAATCCATGAATTAAATTCAGTTTTAATAATATTAGCAGAGTAGTATGTTCCAAGTTGTTCATCGTAATGTTTATTGAACCATTCTTTTGGCTTGCTTTTTCTATTTTTTTCTTCCAAAAAAGAAATAAATTGATCATAACTTGATTTAGAGAAAATTAATGGAGCGATGCCATTTTTATTTCCAAAAGAAGAGAATTTGGAGGCTCGTGCTACCGCTTTTCCAATCCATACTTTACTATTAATCCCTACGTCTTTTCTACCTGCTTTTATCACTAATTCTTTAGAGGTTGACATCCCAATACCTATCTTAATTTCTGGTAAATTTCTTCCTAGTAATAATTCATTGAGCATTTTCATAAAAGTGTTAATATAGAATGTTTTTTCAGCAAGTTCATATTCGTCTCTTTTTATTGGAGAAGTGTAAATTGCATACACACAATCTCCTCTAATTCCTATTTCTCTTAAATTATCGTTGTTACGTAAGATTTCAATAGTTTCTGAAGTAAAACTTTTTATCACTTTAGCAACTTTTTCTTTATCTTCATCACCAAATAATGCTGATGAATTGCGAATGTCTACAAAAATAGCGGTGACCCAACAATAGTAACCATTTGAAAAAGTAAAAGAATCATCATTTGGAAACCGATTTGTCAAGGGGAGATTACCCTGGAGTTATACATTTTTCTTTTTTGAGCTTCTGAGCCGTCGCCTTTCACCGTGGCCCTAAAATTTTGCATAAACACGACACAAGATCAGCAGCGTGTAAGCAATCAGAAAAAACTAAACCGCCTGTCCCTATGGCCGAGATAAGGGTCATTAGGACAGGCGGTTTTCTTTGCCTAAAATGATGACTGGTAAGATGTACATATTCCATGACGTTAGTCGGAACGGAAATAAGCCTGGTGGTGTACCATAACATCGTCTAGAATGCCTGAATCATCAAAACCAATCTTCCAGGAGGCCGGGTCAAGAGGGTCATCAATTTCGTAAGTCAAGCGATATCCACCATAGGTTGCCTCAAAGCTATCGTTCGGTTGGCCATACAGCTTTAAGACATCTTCTCTGGTTGACCATCCCAGCATCAACCCTCCGGGAAGGCGTAGTTCTGTACCGGAAAAGTCGTAGTTGCCATATATTACATGAATACCTCCCACCGTGCTCTCGGCGACAGGGATCGTGCTTTCGGTGGTGTTGAAGACACAGACGCTGATATCCTGCTCGTGGTCATTGGTCAACGAGACCCATTCCCATTCATAGGACGCATACGGGCCTTCCGCGCCAGCCAGAGAAAGCCCGGCATCCTCCTCGGAAATCACCCACCCATCGTCAAGGAAAGCCGCAAGGGGAACTGGTAATGTATAAACCGTATCATTGATCTGGATTGAAAAACTTTCCCAATCATTCGGGAGTTCAGGGGATGGTGGGTACAATTCTGCCCCTGACGCGTCGAGTTCTGTCATAAATTCGAGCGACATCAAGGTGGAGGTGTGCGGCAGGTAGGTGACTTTCGCAAACAGATTGTAGTCGTTCCCGCCCCACAGCGCGCGCCCTTCCTCGTACCTCTTTTCACTGATTTCAAAGGAATGCCGCTCGCCGGTCATATCTACGCCGCGCAGATAATAGTCGTCCGAACCATAGTCCCCGATCCCTCGCGAATATTCAAATTCCAGCCGCTCCAAATAGGCGGCTTCCGGGCGCTTGAGATAGGGAATGTCCAAAACGAGCGGCCGGACAAGGAAGAAAGCGGCGGCGACGCATAGCAGAATGCCTGCGGTTCTGCCGACCTTTTGCAGGAACGTTGCGTCCGGCTGAATCAGCAGTACGAATAAGACAAGGGCGATGATCACCGCTACCAGCCCTAAACCGCCATGGACAATGACGGCTTGCATAAACCCCGTGATTCCGATGGCAAAGGCATCGGCGCTTGTAAACCATTCCATCACCGCGAGGATGGTGATCGGCAGAAAAAAGATGACGGCAAGGAACAAAATAAACCATTTTAACTCCGCCTTGTTTTTTTTGCCGCCGGGTGTTCTTTCGTCTGTTCGGTTCTCATTTATATTGTTCATTTTCTCTCTTGCTTTTATGAAAATCAGTGTTTCAAATGCTCCAGTACCTTGCAAATCACGAGCATCCCCTGTTTTTGATCTTTGATTTTGGCGGTGATGCTGTTGTTGACCAGCGACAATTTTATTTTGGTTTTCCCGCTTTTCGCTTTGATGATCCGCTGGGAAGGCAGTAAACCTTTTTGTACTTTCAGTTCGTCAAACTGGTCAAACGGAATGCAGATTTTACCGTAAATATGCGAGATATCAAAAGTTTCCGACACTGCGATAACCAATGTTTTTTCTGTCACGCCAACATAACAATATACATTACTCAAAGCTCCCAGTGCCAACATTTCAGCCGTCCCAGACATCAAGGTCCCCCATGCTTTTCCCTGGTACGTTTCCCCGTCCGGGCAATACTGGCTAACATTTCATTCATATCTTTCTCATTCATGAATAAAGTCATATAGTTCACCTCGTTGTTTTGTTCATGGGTCAGTGGATCCGATTCCATCTTAATTATAGCGCTTATCTTATTTTACGATGTAAAATCAGGGTAAAATACCCGTAAATATTAGGCGAGAAAGGCACAAGGTTACCCAATAATTTGGCTACGACAACCCCCTATGAGTGAAATGTGAACACCATATCACAATTATAGAAAGGATGATGCGTATGATTGTGATAAAAATAAAAAAGTATGTGTTTGACCACATACCGAATATTTTGTACACGCTCATTATACCATGCCAGTGAATGATGACAAAGTGAAATTGTATGGAGAATTGGCAAAAATAGATCCATTTGAATTTTGGGATACTAACTTAATTCCTGAAAATTTATCTCCAGAATTAAAAAAGTTAAAGAAAAGGCATTGGCTCTATATTGTATATCCGGAATCTGCTCCTGAGGATTGGAAAGAGCAATTGGCACTAACAGGAGTACAATTTGCTGTTTCACCATTACATGATAGCGATTTATTGGTCAATGGAGACTTGAAAAAAGCACATGGGCCATATCCTAAAGTATGTGAGAACTTACGAGGGTCATTTGAATATTTTACGCATAAAAATGATCCCGATAAGGCTCAGTATTCATCTAGCGACATTGAATTATTTAATGGCTTTGAGATAGATTTATCTGCTAAAGATGTGCAAAGAATCAAAAAAGAGTTATGTGAAATAATCATAAAACACAATATTACTGAATATATGGAATTTAATCTTTATGTTCAGTATTATCTTGAAGCTGATTATTTTGATGTTGCCAGTAATAATACTTACTATTTTAATTCTTTGATCAATTCGTTTCGACATAATCCAGAGAAGATAATGGCTCGATATAAAGTTATCAAAGAAGAAATATCAGGTTCAGTTGATAGTAATAAGGAGGATAAAGAACATGATAGTTGAAGCAAAAAAATTTAGAAATCAGAGGTGTTGAAAAACGCACTTCAAAAAAAACAGAGGAAGAATATTTGATTGTTCGTGTTGAAGATGAAACAGGTAGAGCATATGAACTATTAGATCGTGATGTTGAGAATATGTCTGCTTATAAACGAGGCGTTGAGTGTAACCTTACACTGGATCTCCGACTTGGAAAATATACGAATGTATCTATTGTGAAAATGGATATCATCAAAGTATAGAGGTGTTTGATATGACGGGTGATACAAATAATAAGTATCCGATTCCTTGTGATGTTCGAATGTATACTCGTGAAGAGGTTGCGGAATCTTCAGATGAGGCACCTCATAAGTTATAATGATGTCGTCCTTTTAAATAGCTTAGTCGATTGGAAGGAGAACAAATGGCTATTAGAAAAAGAGAAAGTAAAAAATGGATATGTTTACGAAGTTAATTTTACTTATAAAGTTAATGGAGTTTCTTATCGATATTGGAAAGGCGGTTTTAGAACCAAAAAAGAAGCACAAGAGCATGAGACTCAGAAACGTATGGAGTTTGTGAATGGAATGAATCGCGTTCAGGATTGTAATAAAACTTTAAAAGAAGTTTATGATGAGTTTATGGAAATTGGAAGTACTGAATTTCAATATAACACGATTTATAATACGAAGAAATCTCTACATTATTGGTATGGAAAAGATGCAACAATGGATTTAGGAAATATTCCTATTCGAGATATTGGTTATAGGATTTTGCAGCAGTTTTTCAATAAAAGAAGTGATTGTGGTAAAGCCTGTAATGAAGATATCAAAACAGCCCTTAGAAGGATATTTGTTTATGCGATTCGAAGTGAATACATTTCATCTAATCCCATTGAATATGTAAAAGTTACTGGAGCCGAGAACAAAAAAAGAGAAACATGTTCTAACGTATGATGAGTTTCAATTGATTTTACAAGAGTTGAAAAATAAAAATACGTTTGAATATGATGCAATCTCAATGGCAGTTGTGATTGGATTCTATACTGGACTTAGAATCAGTGAAGTTATGGCTCTTCAAAAAGATGATTTTGATTTTGAAGAGAATACAATTTTTGTTCACAGAAAATTGAATTATAAGGGTAAAAAGAAAAAAGATATCGAAGCAGTTGAGCAAATGAAGTCTAAAAGCTCAAAAGCATTGATACCTTTACCGGATAGTCTTAAACAAGAATTAGAGTTATGGTTTGAAATGAATCCATATCAAAATGTCATCTGTGATGAGGAAGGTGATTTCCTTGATCCAGATTGTACTGGAAATCGTATTCGAAGTATTTCGAATAAATTAGGGATACCGTTTCACTTTCATTTATTGAGACACACATATACCACTTATTTGGTTAATGCTCGTGTTGATGTGAAAGTGGCACAAGAATTATTGAGACATGCAAACTTCAATACGACGATGTCTGTTTATGCTCATGTGGATGATAAGAAGAAACAAAACATAGTGAATGAAGTGTTCTGTGGCGAAAATGTGGCGAATGTGCATAAAAATAAAAACACTTTCTCAATTTGCCTTTATTTAAAGCATTTCAAGAAAGTGTTTACTTGCAATGGCGCCTGAAACAGGACTCGAACCTGTGACCTGCCGGTTAACAGCCGGATGCTCTACCGACTGAGCTATTCAGGCAATTGCTTAATTATAATATCCTAAGGAGGTTTTTATGTCAACACCTTTTTTGATTTTTTCTTTGGCTTCAAGTATGATAGTTTTGAAAAAGGAAAAGGTGAGACTATGATTAAGGCAATTGTAATGGATATGGATGGCACTTTATTGGATTCCAATAATAAGATTTTGCCGGAAACAAAGAAAGCGTTAATTGATTTAGAAAAGAAAGGTGTATCACTTATTTTAGCAAGTGGAAGAAGTTATACTAGATTGCTGCCATATGCCAAAGAGTTGGAAATGGATAAATATCATGGATATTTATTAGAAGTTGATGGTATTGCGATATATGATGTGCATGAAGATAAACGTTCGGTATTAAAACGAATGGAACCTCAGGAAATTGAAGAAGTCTTTACGTATTTAATGGGTCTTGATTGCGAAAGCATGGCTTGTTTTGATGATGGCTTGTTTGATTATTTTAATGAGGATATATATCAATTGAAGGTTCAGTTACGCAAAGAAATGAATCTACCTGATGATTATCCTTGGACTGCAGGGCCTTGGGCTTGGCTTGCGGACATGCGTGATGGCTATCCTAAAATCTCATATATTAAAACATTTGATGAAATCAACAGACTTGTTAATAAGATTCAATTAATGCAGGATGAAGATAAACTTGCAATAATTTATGCTGATCTTTTAGATAAATTTTCAAATCAGTTTGAAATCTTTAGGACGTGTCCTAGACAGTTGGAAATTTTACCGAAAGGTTTTTCAAAAGGGAAAACGCTTGAAAGGATCATGAAACAGAATGGCTGGCAAAAAGATGAAGTCTTAGCGTTTGGAGACGGGGAAAATGATGTGAGTTTATTTGAAGTTGTCGATAACAGTTATGCAATGGGACAAGCAAAAGATTATGTGAAAGAAAAGGCAGCTTTTGTCACAAAATCAAATAACGAACAAGGGATTTTAGAGGCTTTAAAGCAGTTAGGATTAGCTAATTAAAATGAATTGAAAGCTTTAAAATATCTATGATAAGATATCTCTGCAATAAGGGAGTAGTTATCTTGTTTTGCAAGTGTTTAAACCAACATACTGGTCAGATAGGACCTGGTTTAATGTAAAAGACGAGACTTATGCGATTTTTTTCGCATGAGTCTCTATTTTTTTAGAAAGGTTGAAGTTTTATGGATCTACTATCACTAATTTTTACAGGTATCGGATTGGCTATGGATGCCAGTGCTGTTTCAATTGCGAAGGGTATGTCTTTACCTAATGAAAAAAATAAAAATTACGCTTTAAAATTAGGTTTGGCTTTTGGTATCTTTCAGGGATTGATGCCTCTAATTGGTTATTTGGCGGGTAGTACATTTTCTGGTTATATTCAAAGTGTTGACCATTGGGTTGCTTTTATATTGCTTGCTTTGATTGGATTAAATATGATCAAGGAAAGTCGGGAAGAAAAAGAAAATGAAGAAGTTTCGGATTTGCCGTTAAAGGTAATCTTGTTGTTGGCAATCGCCACCAGTATTGATGCTTTAGCTGTTGGTGTGAGTTTTGCTTTCTTAAAAGTTAATATTGTGTTGGCTTGTTCGATCATCGCTGTTGTTACATTTATATTATCTTTTATTTGTGTCATGGTTGGAAAAAGGCTGGGATCTCTTTTTCAAAAATATGCAAAAATTTTTGGTGGTATTATTTTAATGATGATTGGGGCAAAGATCTTGATTGAACATTTATTCTTGTAGTTTTCTGATATAATTTATGTATCAAGGAGGTGCATCAAATGGAATTACAAAAAGTATTGAGTGAGCGTCGTAGTATTCGGAGATATAAGAATTCATCTATTCCCCAAAATGATATTGAAACGATCATTCAGGCGGCACAGGAAGCACCTAGTTGGAAGAATTCGCAGACGGCTCGTTATCATGTCGTGCAGACAGAAAAGATGGTAAAAAAGATTAAAAAAGAAGCTTTGCCTGAGTTTAATGCGAAAAATGTTGCGGATGCTCCTGTTTTGATAGTGATGAGTTTCGTTGGATCAAGAAGTGGGTTTGATAAAGATAAAAATCCCGTCAATGAAGTTGGCGAAGGCTGGGGATTTTATGATTGTGGTCTTGCTACTGAGAATTTATTATTGAAAGCAACGGAACTTGGGTATGGGACACTTGTAATGGGGATTCGAGATGAGGTAAAACTTCGTGAACTATTAAATATTCCTCAAGATGAAATTATTGTCGCTGTGATTGGGTTAGGAATTCAAGATATAGCTCCATCAAAACCTGAAAGAAAGCCGCTTTTAGATGTGTTGAAATGGCACTAGAAAAAAATTAAAAAAAATTTAAAAAATAGTTTGACAACTAATAATCTGCATGATATTATTACTAGGCATTCAGCAATTGGGCCTGTAGCTCAGGTGGTTAGAGCGCACCCCTGATAAGGGTGAGGTCGTTGGTTCAAGTCCATTCAGGCCCACCAGTTGCTGAATAAATGGGGTGTTAGCTCAGCTGGGAGAGCACCTGCCTTGCACGCAGGGGGTCAGGAGTTCGATCCTCCTACGCTCCACCATTTAGTAAATGAAGCCTTGAAAAAGGCTTTTTTTTATTTAGTGTGCATATTTACACATTATTTTTTTATCGTCCCTTTTTTTTAAATGTTTGAAGTGATATTCTATTACTAGTGAAAAAGAAGAGGTCGTTATGAAGAGAAAAAGGAAAAAAATAATGAAAAAAAGAACAAGGAACCGGCTGATTCTTTTGATTGGTGTAATCCTTGTTTTATTATTGGCTTTTTTTATGATTCGAGGAATTGTGACAGGAATTTCGTCTTTGTTCACATCGGATATTCAAAGTGTTGAAGGGTATGAAGAACTTCAGAGTGGTGGTTTAACGGATGAGGAGATTTCTGAGATTGTTTCTTTGCCAAATTACCATTCAGAGCGGGCTGCAAGATATGCTGCTTGGGATGTTAAAGATGCTAAAGAACGTGTTATGCAAGTAAACTGTGATATGGATCTTGAACCATATTCGAATACTATAATTCAGGAAGATGATACCGATGTCACAATGTTGATCAATAAGTTCTATGCTTTGCCTGAAGGCTATGTACCTGACGATTTAGTGCCTTTAGATAAGTATGCTTGTGTACAGGGAGAGGATTTTTCGTGTCAAGATGTAGAACAAATTGAATTACGAAAAGAAGTATATGATGCTTATATCGAGTTTTGTGATGCTGCTAGTAAAGAGAATATAAATATTCGAGCAATAGCTGGTTATCGCAGTTATGATTACCAAGCCGGTTTATGGAATTATAATGCTTCAGTGTATGGTGAAGCATATGCGGATGAATATTATGCACGTCCAGGGCAGAGTGAACATAACTCTGGTTTATGTGTAGATATTACATTTAATGGGTATAATTATAATGAAATTGAAAATTATGATGGATATGAATGGATTTTAAATAATGCTCATAAATACGGATTTATCCTTCGTTATCCAAAAGATAAGGTTGATGTGACACGATATGGATATGAATCCTGGCATTTTCGTTATGTAGGCAAAGAAGCTGCCAAAGTAATCTATGATAATGATTGGACATTGGAGGAATATCATGGCTCAAAATAGAAAAAGAAAAAAGCGGTGGATGAAGAAAAGAACAAGAAATCGTTTGATTCTTGCCGGTGGATTAATCGTATTTGTTTTATTGATCTATGGTTTGATCAGTTTGATTGCTTCAGTTTTCTTCTCTTCAGATGAAAATGTGGATAATAAGACAACAACAGCCAATGAGCAGACAGTGGTTTCGTTTATGGGGGTTGGAGATAATTTGATTCATGATACTGTGTATAAAGATGCTCTGCAGGAAGACGGAACATACGATTTTACAGATATGTATGCCAACTTCAGCGAAGATCTTAAAAATACAGATATCAAATTTATCAATCAGGAAACGGTACTTGGTGGTGTAGATCTTGGTTTATCAGGATATCCTACATTTAATTCTCCAACAGAAATTGCGAAAAATCTTGAATCAGTCGGTTTTAATCTTGTGAATCTGGCCAGTAATCATTGTTTGGATCGTATGGAACAAGGAATTGCCAATGAACTGGCTGCTTTTGATGAAACAAATATCGTTCATGATGGTGTTTATAATACACAGGAGGAATTTGATACCATTCCAACTTTTACAAAGAATGGAATCACATTTAGTTTTTTAGCTTATACATATGGCACAAACGGAATTCAACCTACATATACATATAATGTGTCTTATTTTGATGATGCGCAAATTCAAAGTGATGTTCAAAGAGCAAAAGAAATCAGCGATGTTGTAATCGTATCAGCACACTGGGGTGATGAAAACACATTTGAACCGAATGATTTTCAGAAACACTATGCGCAATTGTTTGCAGATTGTGGTGTGGATGTTGTGATAGGGACACATCCTCATACGATTCAGCCGGTTGAATGGATCGAAGGTTCAAAGGGTAATAAGATGCTTTGTGTTTATTCTTTAGGAAATTTCATTGGAGGTATGCTGACAACCGATAATGCGATAGGTGGCGAAATAAAATTTGATTTTGTCAAAGAAGGGGAAAAGATATCTATTGAAAATGTTGAATGGATCCCAACGATCATTCATTTTGAAGGCAATCAAGCCAATATCATGGAAGAACGTTCAAACTATCAAGCATATAAAGTAAGTCAGTATACAGATAAGTTGGCAAAAAAACATGTTTTAAACAATTATGAAGGAAATGTGGTAAGCTTAGAGTATATTGACTCTAAAACAAGAGAAGTCATATCCGCGGATTTTTTAGGAGAATATGATGGCACAAACTAAAAAAAGAAGAATTAATCGTAAAAAACAAATCAAACGCTTGAGTTTATTAGCGCTCATTATCGTATTGATCATTTTCCTTTTTGTATCTAACTTCAATCGTATGCGATTGTGGATAAAAGGTTATGGTTTTTCTGAACAGAATATTCTTTTACGGCTGGATAAGTCATGGTTAAATGAATATTTAGAATTGGATTCAGCTTTAGATCTTGAAACTTGGGATACTGTTGAAAATGATCATCATTATATCGATTATGTTAACTATTCGAGTAATCATGATGTTTCAAATGAACAGGTTGTTCAGTATGTAGACTCTTTCTATGAACTTTATGACCAACTTGAACAAGCAGGCTTTTCAATAGAAACGTGTAGAGAATTAATGGATTCTTTAACAATTGATGATTTTCAGGCGATTGTGGATGCCGGATATAAGTATGAAGATATCCAAGGGTATTTGGATATAAATGGTGTAATTGTATCGGATATTGCGGCTTATATTGATTCGGGTTTAGATCCGCTTGATGCCGTAATGAATGTTTCGTATCCGTTTATTGATTCACAAAATACGATCACGACAAACTATCAGATCATGGAACCGGATGATCTTTTGGTATTGGTAAAACATGGTTTTGGAGTTTCTTCTGATTATGTTCCAGATGATCTTGTATCGACAAACATCATGGTTTCTGATTCCAATCCAGATCCTAGACTTAGAAAAGAGGCTGCTGAAGCTTTAGAAAAGATGGCTGAAGATGCTTCCAAAGAAGGATATACTTTAGCGATTAACAGCGCTTACAGATCGTATGAAGACCAACAGGCTGTTTATGATGAGTATTTTGCGATGTATGATCCTGTGACTGCAGCAAGTCTTGTAGCAGTTCCTGGCTATAGCGAACATCAGCTTGGTCTAAGTGTTGATTTAACTTGTAAAGATGTGATTGATGGAGTATATGGAGTGTTTGGTGATAGTCCGGACTATGATTGGACCATTGCTCATGCTCATGAATATGGTTTTATTTTACGCTATCCAGAAGATAAAACTGCTATTACTGGGACGGCTAATGAGCCTTGGCATTATCGTTATGTTGGAGTTGAAGCGGCTACGGAAATTTATGAAAATGGATGGACTTTAGAAGAATATATCCAACATCATGGCTTTACATATGATTTATCACCAGAATAATATATCTGGTGATTTTTTTTGATCTTGAAAGAAAAATAGCACCATTTTGGTGCTATCTTCTTAATGATTAATTAGTTTTTTTAGGAGAGAGATATATGAAGGGATTTTTTTAATTGAGCTTTCCTTAAGCTCATCTATAGAATACTTAAAAGTTATGTTTTAAGTATCACTTTATCGTGTGAAAAAATGTGAGATTTATTTGAAATGTGTTAAATTGTCGAATTTTTGGATTTTTTAAGATATATGTTATAATGACTGAGATTAGGGGATGTGAAATGATATTATTTTTTAAATGTTTACCAAGATTGATACATCGAGCTAATGCAGATATTCGAAGACATTTCACTATGACGTTTTCGAGTGCTTTATCAATTGGTGTAGCATTATTGATTGCTATGTTAATGGTCGTTAGTGCGGTGAATGTCAATCAGTTTACGCAAAATATTGAAGAAGAATTTATTGTCCAGATATCCCTGGATCCAACATTGAACGATGAACAAATCAATGAGCTTGAGAATGAAGTTTCATCGATGAAACACGTTGCCAGTGTGACTTTTTCTTCTAAAGAAGAAGAATTGGATAAGCTAATTGAAGAAAACGGGAATATGTTTTCTCAATACGAAGGAGATAATAATCCTTTGTATGATGTTTTGATAGCTGAGCTGGATGATAATACGGCCATGGAATCATTTACCAATAAAGTCAGCAAGATGGATGGTGTTATGAAGGCTACTTATGGAGGTAGTGCTATTGTGACATTAATCAACTTGTTTGAAGCAATTCGATATGGAGGCTCGATCTTTGTGGTAGTTATGGTTGTACTGGCAATCTTTTTGATTCGTAATACGATCAAGATGACGATTCGAATCAGAAAAGATGAGATTGCGATCATGCGTCAAGTTGGGGCATATAGCTGGTATATTTCTGTACCATTTATGTTAGAAGGAATGGTCACAGGATTTATTGGGGCTTTAGGACCAATGTTGATTTGTGGATTTGGATATACATATTTGTATCAGGCGCTGAATGGTTCCTTGATGTCAGATATGTTTCGGTTGATCGAACCTTTTCCTTTTGTGATTTGGGTTTGTTTAGGATTATTGATCGTTGGCGGCTTTGTAGGAATGATTGGAAGCTTGCTGGCTACTAGGAAATATTTGAGGTGGGCACGATGAAAAAGACAAAAATACTATCTGTAATCAGTACAGTTGCCTTATCATTAGGCACAATGATCCCTGTTTATGCGGAAGATTATTCCGATGAAGATGCGTGGTATGCACGTTGTTCGCAACCACAGACAGATCAAGCTGGAGTAAGCGCATGTCAGGGATTCCAGGATTATCAGGAACAAAAAAGGCAGCAATTACAAGAAAATATTAATTCATTTAATAATGATATTGCCTCATTAAAATCAGATAGCGCTGAAATAGAAGCTTTGGCAAAACAACAAAAAGAACTGGCAGATTCTTTAACCAGCCAAATTCAGGCAAAGGAAGAATCGATTCAAACTATTGAAAAGTCAATTCAAGATTTAGTTACGCAAATCGAGGCAAAACAGGCAGAAATTGATGAATGGGATGCACAGATCAAATCTCGTATGCAAAGCGAACAAACAACGATAGGAACAAATATCGTTATTGATTTGATCATGGGTAGTGACAATTTAAATGATATGTTACGCCGTATTTCTGGTGTTGAAAGAATCACCGAAGATGACCAGGACCAAATCGAAAAATTAAATGAATTAAAAGCGGAGCTGGAATTACAAAAATCAGAACAGGAACGTTTAGAAAACGAAACGAAGGAGCAAAAGGCTCAGCTTGAAGAAGAACGTGAACAAGTAAAACAGCTTGAAGAGTCTTATAACAAGCTTGTTGAAGAGTATCAAAAACAAATAGCGGATCTGCAGGCAAAGATGCGTTCAGCACAGGCAGATATCGCCTCTATACGATCATTTACGATTTCTTCTGGGTACACTGGAAGCATTGAACAGGTAGATGGATTTATCAATCCAATCAGTGGTGGAACTATTTCTGCAGGAACATGGGCTTATCCTCGTGGTGGTTTGCATTTAGGTTTAGACTGGGCAGCTTCAATTGGTACAGCCGTTGTTGCTCCTGCTAGCGGTGTTATTTTATATGCGAATAATCCAGCACCGACAAATGGTGGATATTTAGGTAACTGGACAGGATATCCTGCTGGTGGTGGAAATACAATTGAAATGTTATGTAATGTAGGTGGAACATTGTATGCGGTAAGTTTTGCCCATTTATCACAAAATGGTTTTGCGGTAAGTGCCGGTCAGAGTGTTTCACAAGGACAGTTGCTTGCCTTGACTGGTAACTCAGGAAACTCAAGTGGTCCTCATTGTCATATTGAAGTTTATAATTTGGGTTCTATGAGTGTTGAAGAGGCAGTGAATCGCTTTGCCTCAACAGCGGATTTCGCATGGGGAACAGGATGGAACAGTACTGCAACGGCTTGTGGTTCGGGAAATACTCCATGTCGTGAAAGACCTGAAAAATTCTTCGGATAGGAGGCTTGAAATGATTGAAATCTTAGATGTATCGAAAGCTTATCCAAATGGAGTCCATGCTTTGAATCATGTAAAGCTTAAGATCGATGATGGTGAATTTGTTTATGTAATTGGAGCAACAGGATCAGGAAAGAGTACGTTGATAAAGATCTTAAACGGAGAAATCGTTCCTGATGAAGGGTTGGTTATTGTTAATGGTACCGATGTAGGAGCTTTAAAGCATAGAAAAGTGCCTTATTATCGTAGAAACATTGGTTGTGTCTTCCAGGATTATCGTCTGCTTCCAACTTTGACGGTATTTGAAAATATTGCCTTTGCCTTGGAAGTTTTAGGTATGTCAAAAAAAGAGATTCGAAAACGTGTGCGTGATGTATTGGAGTTGGTCGATCTAAAAGATAAGGAACGTTGTTATCCAAATGAACTTTCAGGAGGACAACAACAGCGTGTGACAATAGGTAGAGCGATTGCCAATCGTCCTCAGGTATTGATTGCCGATGAACCAACAGGAAACCTGGATCCAGAAAAGAGCTTGGAGATCATCAAACTTCTAGAAAAGATTAATGAAACATTTAATACAACGATTTTGATGGTTACGCACGATATTGTATTGGTTGAAAAATTTAAGAAACGAACAATCACTTTAGATCATGGTTATGTTGTTCATGATTCTTTCAAAGGTGGATATAAGAGCGTATGAAAGAGAAATTGAATCTAGCTCTGTATGAATTGAAGTACGCGTTTATTGGGATCAAAAGGCATTTATTGTTATGTTTATCAGCTATTAGTGCCATTACGATATCACTATTCTTGATGGCTGCTTTTCTTGTGGTGGGAATCCATGTCGATCATTTTGCAATGAATGTACAAAGTGATTTAAGTATCCATGTTATTTTAGACCAAGATATTGTGGAAGATGATCAAATTGGTGCGATTGAAGATCAAATACTAGAATTATCGAATGTAGATTCAGTTGAATTTTCAGATAAAGAAAATGAATTAGAGTTGATGATTGACGAAAAAGGTGACGCTTTTTCGATTTATAAGGGAGAAGAAAATCCTTTATCCAATGCGTTTTTTGTCTATGTGCAGGATGAAAAACAAATTCAAGATACATCAGAACAAATTGAACAAATTGAAGGTGTTTCAAGCAGTGCATATGGAGGAAGCAGTGTTACGCAGCTGATCAATTTATTGGATATGGTTCGTAAAGTTGGATATGGCGTTATACTGTTGCTTCTTATTTTGTCGATTTATCTTATTTTTAATACGATTCGTACAACGATATTCTCACGTCAGGAAGAAATTATTATCATGCGCCAGGTTGGAGGAACAAATGCTTTTATCAAGCGTCCTTTTGAAGTGCAGGGTGTTTTGATTGGATTGTTTGGCTCGTTGTTACCGGTAGCAGCTTTGTATTTTGGATATGCGAAGCTGTATGAGGTATTAGAAGGTCAATTGTTTTCTAATTTGTTTTCTTTGATAGAGCCAAATCAAATTGTATGGCAGGTTGGTTTGATCATAACCTTGATTGGGTTGTTGATTGGAGGATTTGCCAGCTTCTGGGCTGTTACAAAGTATTTAAAAGTAAAACGATAGGACGTTCCTATCGTTTTGTTGATATGGAGGTTATGAAAATGGCTCGAATAAAAAACAATAAGAAACAAACCATCATCGTTACGGTATTATGCTTAGTGTGTTTTGGTGTAGGTGTCTTGGTTCCGGTTATCTATCAAAGAGCTTCGAGTTCATCCAGTGATTCAAAGCTCGAATATGTTAAGAATGTTTTGGAGAATGACTGGTATTATGCAGATCAGGTAGAAGATCTGGATAGTTTGCTGACTGAACAAGCTTTGACAGGTATGACAACATTAGATATCGACCCACATACAAATTATTTCAGCCTGGATCAGGCAAAACAGTTTTCTTCCAGTCTTCAGGGAACTAATACAGGAATAGGTATTCAGTTTTATCAGCAAGATAATGGAAATATTTATGTAAAATACGTGTTCATCAATTCAACAGCGGATGATGCAGGATTAAAAAGCGGTGACATTATCACAAAAATCGGTAATCTAGATCTTGCAAGTTCAACAACAGATGATATCGTTACCTATATTCAAGATCGTGATGGGAAAGAAATTGCGGTGGACTATGTACGTGATGGACAGACTGCTTCAGTTAAACTAACTCCAAGTGAATATGACTCCACGGTTATCTGTAATATCTATGATGGATATGGAGAAATCATTCTAAGCAGCTTTTCTTCTCATAGTGGAGATGATGTGGCCGATGCGATGGCACGTTTAAAAGAGGCTGGAATTACTAAGATGATCCTGGATTTAAGAAACAATACAGGCGGATATTTAAGTGCGGCTGTAGAAATCGCATCCACTTTCTTGCCTTCGGATTCTGTTGTTTTTTATGAAGAAGATAAAGATAAGAATATAACAGAAGTAAAAACGGATGACAGTTATGGGCAGATTGAAATGGACCAAATCGTTATTTTACAAAATGATCAAACAGCCAGTGCTTCTGAAACACTGATAGGAGCTTTAAAATCACACTTGAAAGATAAAGTTACATTAGTGGGACAGACGACTTACGGAAAAGGAACAGAACAGACAACCGTTCCTTTTGAAGATGGTACGAGCATTAAATATACAATAGCACGATGGTTGACACCGGATAAGGAAAGCATTCATGAAAAAGGCTTTGAACCGGATGTGGCTGTTGAGGATACTTCGATTGGTTCTGTTAGTTATACAGAAATGAAAGAAGATGATGTGATCATTGCGGACAAGGTTCATGTCAATGCTTCAGCTCTGCAAAGATTCTTAGAATATCTGGGATATACTGTCGATAGAACGGATGAATACTTTTCTAAAACGAGTTCTGATTCTTTGAAACAGTTTCAAAAAGATCAGGGAATTGCTCCAACTGGAAATTGTGATTATACGACGTGGGAAAAGATTTTGGATATGATCACGCAAAAATACAATGAGAATTCGGTCAATGACGATCCAATCCGTAACCATGGAATCGAATTATTGGGATAAATATTTACAAAAAATAAAAGAAAAGGTATACTTCTTTGTGGAAATGAAGTTCTTCCATGGGATAACCTAAACCGCTTATTAAGCTGATGACTTCTACGAGTTTTTTATCGTGGAAAGGCATCAGCTTTTCTGCGTTATTGAAGGAGGATTTGTTTATGTTGACATCGCTGGCTTTTATCTTTTTAGTCGGATTATCTATGGCAGCTATCTGCCAAAGAATTAAATTGCCTCGCATTATCGGTATGTTGATAACGGGGATTGTACTTGGCCCATATGTGTTGGATTTGTTGGATCCATCGATCTTGTCTATATCGGCAGATCTAAGGCAGATGGCATTGATCATTATATTGTTGAAGGCAGGACTATCTTTAAATCTGGAAGATCTAAAGAAGGTTGGACGCCCAGCTATCATGATGTCTTTTGTGCCTGCCAGCTTTGAAATCTTAGCCTTCTTTTTGTTCGCTCCATGTATTTTAGATATTGATCGCATCTCAGCAGCAGTAATGGGATCGGTGTTGGCGGCTGTATCACCGGCTGTTGTCGTACCTAGAATGGTTTCGTTGATGGAAGAAAAATATGGAACTAAAAAGAGCATTCCACATATGATCATGGCAGGAGCCAGCTGTGATGATATTTTTGTGATCGTATTGTTTACGACGTTTACTGGGATGGCACAGGGTGGAAGTGCTAATTTTATGGATTTTTTGAATATTCCTGTTTCAATCGTATTAGGTATTATTTTAGGTGCTGTAACAGGATATTTTTTAAGCTGGTTTTTTGAAACTACGTATGCTCTAAAAAACTATGTTCGAAACAGTATGAAAGTTATTATTGTACTAGGTGTTTCATTTTTGTTGATGGCAATTGAAACCTGGTTAGAAGGAATTGTTTCTGTTTCTGGTTTGTTGGCAGTTGTGAGCATGGCATGTGTGATTAAATTAAAAAGCACAGAGTTTGTATCAAAACGTTTGTCTGAAAAATTTGGTAAGTTATGGCTGGCAGCAGAAGTGTTGTTATTTGTGCTTGTAGGAGCCGCTGTTGATATTCGATATACGATGGATGCCGGCTTAGCCGCTGTTTTGATGATTTTTGTTGCCTTGTTTTTTCGCTCTATCGGTGTATTGATCTGCATGTTGAAAACACCTTTGAGACGAAAAGAGCAATTATTCTGTGTGATTGCGTATCTTCCTAAGGCAACGGTGCAGGCAGCTATTGGTTCTGTTCCTTTGGCAATGGGACTTTCATGTGGTCAGATCGTTTTATCAGTTGCTGTTTTGGCAATCTTGATTACTGCCCCATTAGGCGCTATTGGGATGGATCTAACTTATCAAACACTTTTAGAAAAAGAAGATGTTTTATCTTTGGGATAATAGTGAAAATTGATCTATGGAAGACTATAATAGGTGTTGGCGGTCTATCTCATGAAGAAGGTGAATGCCATGTGGGCTTTATTTGCACTTGGTTCGGCTGTATTTGCCGCATTGACATTATATTGGCTAAAATAGGGATTGATGGAGTGAACTCCAATCTTGCCACAGCCATTCGTACGATCGTGGTCTTAATTATGGCTTGGGGCATGGTATTTTTAGTTGGAGCTCAGTCTGGTATTTCTGAGACATCTAGTAGAAGCTGGATCTTTTTGATCTTGTCTGGTCTTGCCACGGGTGCTTGTTGGCTTTGTTACTATCGTGCTTTGCTGTTGACAGATGCTTCTAAAGTTGTACCGATAGATAAATTGAGCGTTGTGATAACTTTGATCTTGGCTTTTGTCTTTTTGCACGAAGAGTTTACAGCAAAATCAGCCATTGGTGCAATATTGATCACAATTGGAACATTAGTGATGGTTTTATGAAATTAGCTCGTTTATGCGAGCATTCTTTTTTGTCTGTTCATAACAATTGCGTATAATAGGGTTAGATGTTATTCTAGCCAAAAGGAGAGAATCGAAAATGGATAAATTTGAACTGGTATCAGATTATAAACCAATGGGCGATCAGCCTACGGCTATCAAAGAATTGGTGCAAGGATTAAAAGACCATAAAAAATATCAGGTTTTGTTGGGGGCAACAGGAACTGGTAAGACCTTTACAGTCTCAAATGTCATTGCTCAGGTGAATCGTCCAACATTGGTGTTTGCACATAATAAGACATTAGCTGGGCAGCTATACTCGGAGTTTAAAGAGTTTTTCCCTAATAATAGAGTGGAGTACTTTGTCTCCTATTTTGATTATTATCAACCTGAAGCATATTTGCCAAAGACGGATACATATATTGATAAAAATACCAAGACAAATGAAGAACTGGATATGTTGAGGATGGCCGCGGTAAACAGTGTGTTAGAAAGACGTGATACGATCATCGTTGCCAGTGTTGCCTCAATTTATGGTGCCAGTAATCCGGAACAATATCGTCATATGATCTTTACTTTGAGAACAGGGCAGACCATAGATCGAAATGAGTTGATGCTGGCATTGGTTCATCAACAGTATAAAAGAAATGATACCGATCCTTTGCGTGGAACTTTTAGAGTTCGAGGCGATGTTATTGAAATTACTCCTGGTCATACAGATCGTTACCTGATTCGTATTGAATTGTTTGATGATGAAATTGAACGAATTTGTGAAGTGGATCCTGTTACAGGTCATGTTAATCAGGCATATCATTTATATATTATTTATCCGGCAAATGGATATGCGACAAGCATGGATGTTATTAAAAGGGCAGCTGCAAGCATTGAAGAAGAGTTGGAAGATCGTTTAGATTACTTTGACAAAATGGGCAAACCGCTTGAAAAAGAACGTTTGGAACAAAGATGTCGTTATGATATAGAGGCTTTAAAAGAATTTGGGGTGTGTCCAGGAATTGAAAACTATTCACGACACATTGATGGACGAAAGCCAGGGGAAAGACCCTACACGCTGTTTGATTATTTTCCAGATGATTTTTTATTGGTCGTGGATGAAAGTCATGTTTCTCTTCCGCAGATTCGAGGCATGTATAATGGAGACAGGGCACGTAAAGAAGTGTTAGTAGAGTATGGTTTTCGTTTACCAAGTGCCTTAGATAATCGTCCACTGCGTTTTGAAGAATTCGAATCGATCATACCTTCGGCTATATTTGTTTCGGCAACTCCGGGTGATTATGAACTTGAGAAAGTAGATGGTCATGTTATTGAACAGATCATTCGTCCAACCGGATTATTGGATCCAGAAGTGGAAGTAAGACCAATCGAAGGTCAGATTGATGATCTAGTAGATGAAATTAAAATGCGTATTAAAAAGAATCAAAGAACATTGATCACGACCTTGACTGTGCGTATGGCAGAAGATCTTACATCATATCTTAAGAATATGGATCTTAAAGTTGCCTGGCTTCATCATGAAGTAACGACAATTGAAAGAACAGAGATCATTCATGATCTTAGGCAGGGAAAATATGATGTATTGGTAGGAATCAACTTATTAAGAGAAGGTCTGGATATACCGGAAGTTTCTTTAATTGCGATCTTAGATGCAGACAAAGAAGGTTTTTTAAGAAGTAAACGTTCTTTAATTCAGATCATTGGACGTGCCGCTAGAAATGCAGAAGGAAAAGTTATCATGTATGCAGATACGATCACCGAAAGTATGCAATATGCTATTGATGAAACAAATCGAAGAAGAAGCATACAGATCGAATATAATAAGGAACATAATATTGTTCCAAAAACGATCATAAAACCAATTCACGATGTAGTTCGATCAAAGGAAACGAAAGAAATGGCTGCCAAGTACTTAAAGAAAAAGAAGGTGGGCGCAAAACAAAAAGAAGTCATGTTAAAGAATATCGAACAGGAAATGAAAGAGGCTGCGCGTACGCTTGATTTTGAAAGAGCAGCTCAGTTGCGCGATATATTATTAGAATTAAAAGCAGAATAAAAGAGAACCGCAAGGTTCTCTTAATTAGTAATTTTCTAAATCAGCTGGATACGTTACAGTATCAAGGGAATTGATTTGATCTAACGTGCATTCGATGGTTACATCGATGATAACTTGCTGGGTTTCGACATCCTGTAGTCCGGATATCCCAAGGGTTAAAGAGGTAATATAGTTATCTTCAATTGTTGCATCAAGTGTAGCATCTTCAATGGTAACGGATCCCATAGAATCAAGGTATGAAGAAATTAATGATCCATCAATCGTGAATGAGTAATTATTTCCATCTTTTGAGCTTCGTGTAAAGAGCGCTTTTAATTCATCGTCTGTATAATTTAAGAATGGATTGTATACAGAAAGTTTTTCACTGCCGTTGATTCCTAAATTTTCTAAAAGACTTTGGGAAGTGGTTCCATATGAATTAAGGTATGTTTTGTTATCTTTGATGTAGAAGTTTAAAAAATTGTCTTCGGCATTGTCTCCAGCTTCAAGATCAAGATCTAGAGCGAGTTGCAAATTGTCTTTTTGATTCAATTGTAAATCAAACTTGATTTTAGAAGCGTCTTCATTGTTTGATGTGAAAGTACCTTGAATATGGCCGGAATTCAATTCAAGTGTATTATCGAGTGCCGAGAAAAACTCTAGTGCATAATCGTCATTGTTAGATGAGCATGCAGCTATATTTAAAATCATAAAAGTCGATATAAAGAATGTAAATATTTTTTTCATGAGGTCCTCCTTGTGTAAAAGTATTGTATATTAGGAATGATAAAGATGTCAAAAAGGAGAGTAAAATGAATAAAGTGTTGATTTATTTAGGAACATCTAATTTAAAAGAAAAAGTAATTGAAGATGTATTTAAGAAAATTGGAATAGAAATTAATTATATAGATGATGATGATCTTGAAAATACATTGGAAAAGTTATTAGAATTACCTCGAAAAGAAGGGGAAAAAGGAAAACGAGAATCATTTATGTTTATTGATGGCGATAACGTGGATGAAATTAAAAATTTGGAAAGCATTTTAAGAGATAATAATGTGAAGATTGAAAGAAAAGCAGTGAAGACAAAAAATAATATTAGTTGGACATTGCGCGCATTGATGGATGAAGTAGATGAAGAATTTGAATATTTTCAATTACGAGATCACTTATATAATTTGATCATGCACCCAGATAAAGAAAAACTAAAAAAAGATCCTGACTATTTGAAACTGATGTCAATGGCATTTTCTTTGTTGGAAGACCAAAATGTAGGCAAGGATATCCTTGAAATAGCAATAAAATCAATCGAAAATTTCAAAAATTAAAATAAAAACGCTTACATTAAAAAATGGGGTTGATTTAGTGTCTAGGATTTGCTAATATAAACGGGCGCCAAGGGAGAGCGGATCTGATAAAAAAAGAGCTTGAAAAAAAGCTTGCAAAGCCCACCAAGTTGTGGTAATATAATCAGGCACGCGAAAT
>OJAI01000342.1_pt1 | contig 34124 bp, 47 predicted proteins | sample 1588891 | NCBI WGS metagenome assembly OJAI01 (sample SAMN03283255) | human gut metagenome | biome: human-associated habitat; material: feces | host: Homo sapiens | place: USA | collected 2013 | reverse complement strand
CCTCGATTTTTCCCCGACGGGATATTTTTCGAGAAGTCGATTACCCAGACCACATATTTTGGGGCTTCAAATGGGAGCGCCGCTTGGGTCCGAAGCAAAATTCCTCGCTCATGGCGGTTGTTAAAACCGGAGGAAACTCCTTTCGATATTAGGGACAATCATTCGGTGCTCTCTTTTGGAGAACCAAACCCATCAGAACTCTTTGAAACCATTACAGAACTGGAGGCGATTTTTCATGGGGCGACGTAAGAAGCTCGATGGATCGTCTTCCCCTCAGTTCTCGCCAGCTTCCGATCCGGAGGAACGCGAGAATCAGATGATTTCGCTCGCCGTCAACCTTGCCGAGCAGCAACTTCGCGAGGGGACGGCTTCATCTCAGGTCATCGTGCATTATCTCAAGCTCGCTTCGACTCGAAACAAGCTTGAAGAGGAGAAGATCAGGTACGAGACGGCTATGCTTCAGGCCAAGAAGGATGCGCTGAACAAATCTGGTCAGCTCCAGGAGCTCATGGACAATGCTTTGGAGGCATTCCGTTCGTATTCCGGAAACACGGGAGAAAGTGAGGTATCCGATGGTCGATGAACTTTACCACTTCGGCGTCAAAGGCATGAAGTGGGGTGTTCGAAGGTATCAGAACGAAGATGGATCACTTACCTCGCTCGGTAAGAAGCGCGATAAGATGCTGTCCGATCGAGAGACCGCCAAAAAGCATTCCACAACATCGAACGTCGTTAAAGCCAAATACTCTCGCCGAGAGTTCGAAGATGCAAAGACTCGACTGAAACTTGATTCCGGAAAGATCGGCGATAATACCTATAAGGCATTTAACACCACGCTTGTTCTTCATACCAAGGAGCAACAGCCGATCAATGATAAATTCTATTCGGCTATGAAGAAGGCCGGATATGGTGCGATCCGCGATGTGAACGATAAAGAGAATTCCGGATACTTTGCAAAGAATCCATTAATCGTATTCGATACCGACAAGATCAATGTCGAGGGATTCACGAAGCTCGGGAACGATCATATCGATTCCATGTTCGCTAAAGAGCAGGGAAAGATCGCTGCTCACACATTGGCAAACCAATACGGTCCTATTGGAGCCGCATTTGCGACTTCCATAGGAGCGATGAAACTTGTTAAGCGATCCAATGAGACAAAGTTCGTTGAAAACTATCGCAAGCAACATCCTGAGAGCACGTTGTCCAATAATGAAATTCTGAAGATGAGAGATCGGACGGTCTATGCTTAACGATACCGAAATTAAAGATCTTTGTATTACCCGGCATATGATTACGCCATTCAATGAGTCCCAGCTTCAGCCATGCAGTTACGACGTCACACTCTCTAAGAGCATCGTACGATATTTCGGTCGTGGTGAGATCAATGCCATGGATCACACACTTCATGATCTGGAGTATATTCGTTTCTCCATGAATGACGAAGGTTTTGTCCTTGATCCGAACGAATTCATCCTTGGTTCGACGAACGAGGGAGTGACGATCCCGAAGAACATCGCCGCGCGTTTCGAAGGTAAGTCATCACTTGGCCGACTTGGTCTTGCCACCCATGTCACCGCCGGTTTCATCGATCCGGGGTTTACCGGTGACATCACGCTTGAGATTAAAAACCTCAACAACCATCCAATCCGCATATTTCCAGGAATGAAGATCGGTCAGCTGTGTTTCTTCGACCTTCATGATGATGTTGATCGAGCTTATGGATCGACTGAACTCGGATCTCATTATCAGCATCAATCAGGACCGACGACAAGTCGGTAATATCTGGGGCGGATTGACAGCAATGAAAAAGAACTTGTAATGAATAAAGGAGGCGAATCATGACCCTATCGAACACAGCCGTTCCTAAGTACTACGGTCAATTTCGTGATAGGGTCATGGCCGGAGAGATCCCGGTATGCCATGAGATCGAGATGGAGATGAACCGCATCGACGATCTCATTCGTAATCCAGGGATCTACTACGACGCCGACAAGGTCGAGGGATGGGTTAAGTTCTGCGAGAAGGAACTCACCCTGACCGACGGATCTCCGGTTCATCTTCTCGATAGTTTCAAACTCTGGGGCGAGCAGATATTTGGTTGGTACTACTTCGTCGAACGATCGGTCTATATTCCGAATCCTCATGGAGGTCCGGGTCGATACGAGAATCGTCGGATCTGCAAACGTCTGATCAACAAACTATATTTGATCGTCGCCCGTGGCGCCGCCAAGACCATGTTCGCCGAATTTATCCAGGCATATTTCCTTATCATGGATACATCGACGACTTCGCAGATCGTTGTGGCCCCAACTATGAAGCAGGCCGAGGAAACCATGATACCATTCCGTACTGCAATCATTCGATCTCCCGGTCCACTCATCAAGTTCCTTTCTGAAGGCTCGCTTCCCGGTAACGGACCGAAATCTACTCAGGCCAAGCTCGCCTCGACCAAGAAGGGTGTAGAGAATTTCCTCACAGGTTCGCTTCTTAAGGTTCGTCCGATGTCAATTGACAAGCTTCAGGGCCTTCGTCCCAAGGTATCGACCGTTGACGAATGGTTGTCCGGTGATATTCGCGAGGATGTGATCGGCGCCATCGAACAGGGCGCGTCAAAGCTGGACGACTATCTCATCGTGGCCACCTCTTCCGAGGGCACCGTCCGAAACTCGGTCGGCGATACCATCAAAATGGAGTTGATGGACATTCTCAAAGGAGAATACGTCAATCCTCACGTCTCCATATTCTATTATCGGCTTGACGATGTCAAGGAAGTCTCCAATCCGGACATGTGGATCAAGGCAAATCCCAATCTTGGACAAACGGTTACCTATGAAACCTATCAGCTCGACGTCGAACGCGCCGAGAAGGCTCCCGCCACCCGCAATGACATTCTGGCGAAGCGATTCGGCATCCCGATGGAGGGCTACACCTACTTCTTTACCTTCGAGGAGACGCTTCCCCATCGGAAGAAGGACTTCTGGGGCATGCCGTGTGCGCTCGGTGCCGATCTGTCCCAAGGCGACGACTTCTGCTCGTTCACGTTCCTGTTTCCCCTGTCCGACGAGACATTCGGCGTCAAGACGAGGAACTATATTTCAGCCTATACCATGCAGCATCTTCCTTCGGCGGCTCGTCAGAAGTACGAGAATTTCCTGAATGAGGGATCATTGTTCGTCATGGATGGTACGGTGCTCGATATGGTGCAGGTGTATGAGGATCTCGATAAGTACATCACCGAGTCGGAGTATGATGTGCGATGCCTCGGTTACGATCCGTACAACGCCAAGGACTTCGTCGCACGGTATACCATGGATTACGGCGAGTTCGGCATCGAGAAAGTGATTCAGGGTGCCAAGACCGAATCCGTTCCATTGGGCGAATTGAAGAAGCTGGCCGAGGATCGTCGTCTGCTCTTCGACGAGGAACTCATGTCGTTCACCATGGGTAACTGCATCGTCCTTCAGGACACGAACAACAACAAGAAGCTGTACAAGGCTAAGCGCGAGGATAAGATCGACGCCGTTGCGGCCATGATGGACGCGTTCGTCGCATACAAGAACAATCGCGACCTCTTCGACTGATTGGAGATTCAAAATGGTGGATTTTTCCGATAAGCAACTTGACGCCGAGGACACGCTTCCAGAGAATTGGAGAACTTCGATGAATCATAGCGATGAGCTCTATCACTTCGGCGTCAAAGGCATGAAGTGGGGTGTCCGAAAGAAGCGCAAGATCTCGACGGATACCCTTCGCAAGAACGCCTCGGTTTCTAAACTACGATCTGATAGGGCTACCTCTAATTTCGTTAACAAAGATGGTCAGGTTCGATCGAGAGCAGCACTGGCCGGTAATCGTGTTGCAGACAGCGTTCTCATTGGACTCGGACACGCGGCTGTTAACTCCATTCTCGACCGCGCTGGAGGTTTTCGATGGATAGGTCTAAGTAATACGATCGCTCTTGGCATGCAATCTGCAAATCTCGGACTGGGGATTGCCGATCAGCTTGCGTACCGTTCCCTCCTTTCAAGTAACCAGAAGTCAAAGAAGGGATAAATCACATGGAAAACGAACTTTATCACTTCGGCATCAAAGGCATGAAGTGGGGCGTCCGCAAGAAACGTGACAAGCCCAGTAAGGCGCAGTTTAACAAGCCGAATGCCGATTACACTTCCAGACAGCGTATAACGGATCGGGCAAGTTATGGCAAGAAGGGTGTCAAGCGCATCAATCGCCGTATGAACAAAGGGCAGTCGCATTTTCGTGCAGCGACTACCGAGATGATCAGTCTAGCCGCGAAGACGTCTGTGGCTTCGCTTGCGGCTGGAGGTCTGACTGTGGCTTCGACTCCGGAGGGTCGAGCCATCATGAAAGCCAGTGTCGGGACGCTGAAGAGCGCCATCGGGCATAGCGCTCCGTATATGAATTATCTGAGGGCTCGGTATGGGGCTGGATATTCCTGGGCTTCTCCGGCGAACGAAGCTTTGAAGGCGATTGGTAATAAGATCATTGTCAATACCGTGACATCAAGGTAGGAATAATCATGACCAATGAACTTTATCATTACGGCGTCAAAGGCATAAAATGGGGCGTACGTAAAGCTCAGAAACAAATCAATAAAGTGGAATCCAGATCCAATAAGAATTGGAACAAATCGGAAACATATTCCAGAAAAGCTGACGCCCTTTATCGATCTTCGAAAACAAAAGGTCAATCATCTTTTAATAGGAACATGAAGAAGATTAACAAGCTTCGGATTAAGTCCAAACAATTCGAGAAAATGGCCGAGCAGGGAGATCGTTTATACGTTCAACTTATTTCCGAGGCTCGAAAGCACGGTTACGAAGCACATGTTAATCCTTATGCTGAAGTAACAACTCTGGTTAAGAAGAGATAAATAGCATGGAAAACGAACTTTATCATTATGGCGTCAAAGGCATGAAGTGGGGTGTTCGACGAGCCGAGCGTAATACACGTAAACAGGCGAGGAAGGACGCTCAGGAGACCGCTCGATCCAAGATGTATTATGGCGAAGGCACCGGAGTTCGCCGACGCAACATTAATTCCGTGGTCAAGCAGCGTTCAAAAGATCCAACCTACAAGAAGGCCTTTGACGAAGAGTACTCAAAACAGGATATGGGCAAGGCTCGTCGTGATGCCGAACGGCAACGCAAGACCACTGATCGTGTCGAACCGGTTAAGACCGGAATCGGCCGTGGCGTGAAGAAGGCGGTTCGTGCGGGGACCAAGGCTGTAACGTTCGCCGCGACGACCGCAGCAGGTGTGGCGACTTCGTATTATATTTCCCATCCGGATGAAGCCAAGCTAATGGTTAACAACATTGCCCAAAAAGCCTCGAACGCAATCAACAAGGCCCGTAACGTAGCCCGTGGCGCCCAGTTCCTTCGAAAGATGGGTCTGTGATGCGATCCTATCACGAGCTCATCCAGCGTTCGGATTTTCTCGACCGGTTCCATTACCTGCAATGTCATGGATCCGTCGGGGGACCGACATTCGGTTCCGAACGTTGGATGAACCAGCGGTTCTATCGATCGCCCGAATGGAAACACGTTCGTGATTTGGTGATCGCTCGGGACAACGGTTTCGATCTCGGGTGCCCCGATCATCCCATCGCCGGGAAGATCATGATCCATCACATCGAGCCGTTGACTCCTGATTCCATAGAACACGGCGACGATCTACTGCTCGATCCGGACAATCTTATTAGTTGTTCTCTTGCGACACATAACGCCATTCATTTCGGCGACGACCAAATTGCGCGTCCGTTGACCGAACGGCGTCCCAATGACACGTGTCCATGGAAATGAGAGGAGTCATCATTGGAAATCACCTCGGTCTCCACTAACAAGACGACTCTCTACGTCGGTGAACAATTGATCGTCACCTTTCAGGTGATCGATCGCATTCTCGATAATCGCGGGAATCCGATTCTGGATTCCTCCGGGAATGTCATTACATCATTCTAGATCTTTGAAAGGATAAAAATGAGTGCGATCAAAGAAGCTTATATTATGTTCAACGACCAGAAGGTCGTTGCGCAGTATGATGAAAAAACCAAAACCTGGACCGCCACAACCAACGCGCCGGCCAATTCCTCGTGGTCTCAGCCCGATCATGTTTACAAGGTCGAGATTCACGCCGTCGACGCCGCCAACAACGAAGCGACGATGACGTCGGCGGATCCCACCTATGGTGATCAGCTGAAGATCCGTGTCCTGGAGAAGTCCAAGCCGACCGCAACCATCGTCTCCCCGACCCAGGGCTCCGTCCTTGGTGCGAGCGAGCAGGATATTGTTCTGGAGATGTCCGACGCCGGTAGCTCCGGGCTCAACGAGACCACAGTGGTCTTCACGGTCAATGGCGAGAGCCACGCCGGAGACCTTTCGTTCACGAACCACGAGGGCAAGCGTCGCGCTACGTACCACGCTACCGGCCTTACCGATGGCGAGAACACGATCACATTCCAGGTCACCGATAACGATGGTAACGTCTCCAACCTCGCGACGACCACGTTCATCATCTCTACGGCGGCTCCGTCTCTGACCGTCGATACTCCGACCGAGGGTCTGATCACCAACAGCAATAAGTTGACGGTCACCGGCTCCACCACGTCTGGCTCCAGTGCTGTCACGATCGCGTCTGTCAAGGTCAACAATCAATCCGTCAGCCTCACCGGCTCCGGCACCAAGAAGACCTTCTCGCATGAGATCACATTGGTCGAAGGCCAGAACACGATCACCGTCGTGTCGACCGATTCCATCGGCAAGGTCACCACCGTGACACGTCATGTCACGCTCGACACCAAGGCTCCGATCATCACCGATGTCCATGCCGAGGCCGTTACGGTCGACGCCGGCGGTCGGGTCAAGATCACCTTCAAGGTGACCGATGCTGCGTAAGGAGTGATTGATGATCGTTCGTTGTTGGGGTGAAGTTGACGGCGAACGCATCGATTTTTCTCCTATCATGGATAGGCCGGGTCACTGGGAGGGTTATATCTCTTGGCGACCCGGACCTCTCGATATCGAGATATGGGCGGAAAACGATCGTGGCGCCAAAGGTCATATTCAGTGTCAGGTGCAGATTCGATATTTCGAGAAATCGGATACAGTCGTTCGAATCGTTCTTTGCCCATACCATATTCGACTTTTTGCCGAAGGATACCGAGGGGAATTGCCGATGAAATCAGTGAGTTTTGATTTCGGAGAGAAGAAGAAGGTTCTTCTCGATATTCGAAGCACCAATAATACGCCGTTCGAGATCACTAACGCCTCGTGGAGTCTTCTATGCGGAGACGAGGAAGAATCCCATGGTGATTGTGAGATCAATTATATCAGGAAATACGAGTATGAGCTCTCATCGTTGATACAACCGATGAGACCGAGATCCTTGTATCTTCTAAAGGTGACATACGATATTTTGGACGAGCATTTCATTGAGTATGTGAAAGTGAGGGTAGGTCCGAATGAGTAGCATACTGAATGACGTCAAGAAAGCAATCGGCATCGATAAGGATTATAATGATTTCGATGTCGATCTGATTACGTTCATCAATTCCGCATTTTTCAATCTTCGTCAGTTGGGCGTCGGTCCCAAAGAGGGATATTCCATCTCTGGAGAAGAGAATAAATGGTCGGAATTCACTGCTGATGAATCATTGCTGACTGGAGTGAAACCGTATATCCAACAAAAGGTTCGTCTTCAGTTCGATCCTCCGAACAACTCGTTCCTTGAGCAGTCGATCCGGAAGAACATCGAGGAGTATGAATGGCGTCTCAACATCCAAGGGGAAGGAGGTTTCAATGAATGAGCTCTATCACTTCGGCGTCAAAGGCATGAAGTGGGGTGTCCGCAAGGATCGTAAGCGATCGGTAAGTTCCAAGCGTTCCGGATCGGACAACAAGGATTACACGGAGAGTCGAGACCTTCTCAAGAAGTCCCCGAACAAGCTGTCCAATGCCGAGCTCCGCAAGATCAATGAACGGCTCAATCTTGAGCAGCAGTATTCGAATCTGACGACAATTCAGAAGCAGAAAGGCAATCGGTTTATCGACAAGGTTAGCAACCAGATGAAGCAGACCGCGGCCAACGAGGTGTCGAAGCAGTTGATGAATGCGGGGAAGATTATCCTCGGAGTCGGAATCGCCTATGCGACCAACAGGGCCCGTGGGAACGGACAGTCATATTCATTCGACTTCGCTCGCAGGCAGATCGGTCGGTGATGCCTAATGAATGTCGTTACCGATGCATTGGCGCACGCATGGAACGCGTTCGTCAATCCGTCTTCTGATTTCCGTCTGTCCGTCGGATATTCCTCAGCGCGTCGTCCGGATACGCGGGTCTTCACCCGAGGAGTCGATCGATCGATCATATCCTCGCTGTACAACCGCATCGCCATCGACGTGAGCGCCATCGAGATCCGGCATTGCCGTATCGACAAGACGACGCAGCAATATCTGGAGACGATCGACGACGGGCTCAATCAGTGTCTGAACATCGAGGCCAATATCGACCAATCAGGCCGTGATTTCATCATGGACGTCGTGATGACCATGTGTGATGACGGGGCCGCGGCCATGGTGCCGATTGACACCACGGTGAATCCGATGAATTCGAATTCGTTCGATATTCAGACCATGCGCGTCGGTCGTGTTGTTGAATGGTATCCTCGGGCCGTTAAACTTTCGGTCTATAATGATGCTCCGAACGCCGGCCAGCGCGAAGAGATCGTCATGCCGAAGCGCAAGGTGGCGATCGTCCAGAACCCGCTCTATCAGGTGATGAACGAGCCGAACTCTACCTTGCAGCGTCTGATCCGAAAGCTCAATCAGCTCGATACCATTGACGACAAGGCCGCGTCCGGCAAACTCGATCTTATCATCCAGTTCCCGTACCAGATCCGCACGGAGGAGAAGAAGCGACAGGCCGAACTCCGCCGTCAGCAGCTGGAGGATCAGCTCAAGGATTCCGCCTATGGCGTTGCGTACACCGACGGTTCCGAGAAGATCACCCAGCTCAATCGGAGTCTGGATAATCACATGCTTCAGCAGATCCAGAATCTGACGACCCAGCTCTACGGTCAGCTCGGCCTTTCCGAGGCCGTGGTGAACGGCACCGCCTCTCAGGAGGAGATGCTCAATTACCATAACCGCACCTTGGAGCCGATGATCTCAGCCATCTGCGACGCGCTGAAGCGAACCTTTCTGACCAAAACCGCCCGAAGTCAAGGACAGAGCATCGAGTTCTTCCGCGATCCGTTCAGGTTGGTTCCGGTCACCGATCTGGCGAACATCGCCGCGGCATTCACGTCCAACGAGATCATGTCGTCGAACGAGTTCCGTTCGGTCCTTGGTTTCGCCCGTTCCGAAGAACCTCAGGCGGATCAGTTGCGCAACGCCAACATCAACCCGCTCGGCACCGACGTGACCGCACAGCAGCCGGAATCCACAGAAGAACCAACCCAAGATTCAGCACAGCCTTCCATTCAGGATGTGCTGAACGCCCCAATGGAAGGAGACAGTCAAAATGGGGTATGATTTCAGTGGTTACGCCACGCGGAACAACATCCGTTGCTCCGACGGGCGAACCATTCTGAAGGACGCCTTCGCCGATCAGGACGGTCAGAAGGTGCCGCTGGTCTACCAGCACAACCATAGCGACATCGACAACGTGCTCGGCCATGCCGTACTGGAGAACCGTGAGGACGGCGTCTACTGCTATGGCACGTTCAACAGCACGCCGATGGGTCGCGACGCCAAGGAGCTCGTCAAGCACGGTGACATCACCGCACTGTCGATCTACGCGAACCATCTGACCGAACACAACAAGAACGTCATGCACGGTAACATCCGCGAGGTGAGTCTGGTCCTTGCCGGCGCCAATCCCGGCGCCTACATCGACAATGTCACGCTTCAGCATTCGGACGGAACTCAGGATCTTCTGGATGACGAGGCCGTGATCTACTCCGGCGAGGAGATCGTGCTTGAGCATGGCGATGAGGAAAGCGAGGATGACATGCAGCATGCCGACGATTCCAAAACGTCGACCGCCAAGACCGAGGACGATTCGTCCGAGAAAGCGTCGGACAAAACGGTCCAGCAGGTCTGGGACACTTTTACCGACAAGCAGAAGGACGCTGTATATGCTCTTATCGGCGCGGCCATTGGTGGTGCCGAGGAGAGCGTTGCACAGTCCGATATTTCGCATGCCGATGACGAGTCTGACGATTCGTCTTCCGGCGAGACCGTTCAGGATGTCTTCGACACGCTGAACGAGGAACAGAAGAATGTCGCCTATGCTCTGATCGGCCTCGCCGTGGAGCAGGGTGATTCCGACACTGAGGACAGTGACGGAGAGAACAACAATAGCGCCTCCCATTCGGAGGAAGAAGGAGATATTATGCATATGAACGCCTTCGAACAGGCCGGTGCCGAGGATGAAGCTCCGGTCCTGTCCCACGACGACATGAAGGAATTCCTTACCGAGGCCAAGGACTACGGCTCGTTCCGTGATTATTCCGAGAAGTGGATGCAGCACGCTGCCCAGAACTATGGCATCGAGAACATCGAAGTGCTCTTCCCGGATGCACGTCAGGTCGGCGACGAGCCGTACCTGTACAAGCGCGACACCGACTGGGTCGACGTCGTGCTCAACGGCACCCGTCACACCCCGTTCACCCGTATCAAGACCTCGTACGCGGATCTGACCGAGGATGAGGCTCGTGCGAAGGGTTTCACGCTTGACCGCAATAATAACAAGCGTAAGATGGATGAGGTCTTCAAGGTCTACAAGCGTGTGACCACCCCGCAGACCATCTACAAGAAGCAGCGTCTCGACCGCGACGACGAGATCGACATCACCGATTTCAACGTGGTCAACTTCCTGTGGAACGAGATGAAGGTCATGATCCGCGAGGAGATGGCCCGTGATATTCTCATCGGTGACGGCCGCGCCGCCTCCGCCGAGGATCACGTCAACACCGAGAACGTCCGTCCGATCGTCGGTGATGACGACCTGTACGTCATTTACAACGACGGTGCCGATCCGGCCACCGATCCGACCGCGTTCGTCGATCGCGCCCGTAAGGCGAAGGTGGGCTACATGGGCTCCGGTATGCCGACCCTGTTCCTGTCCCCGAGCCTGCACGGCGAGCTCATGGTGCAGCGTGATAAGGTCGGCCGTCGTCTGTACGACACCGACGCCTCGCTGGCGGCTGCCATGGGTGTTTCCGCCATCGTCGAGGTCCCCGTGCTTGAAGGCTTCGAGATGACCGAGGAGAGCAAGGTTGTTGATGGTGTCATGGCGAATCTGCGCGACTACACCATCGGTACCGATCGTGGCGGCGAGCTGACCCAGTTCTCCGACTTCGACATCGACTACAACCAGCATAAGTACCTCATCGAGGCTCGTCTCTCCGGTGCGCTGACCATGCCGAAGTCCGCCGTTGTGCTGACCCACCCAAAAGCGTGAGCCCGTCGGGTCCGACCGTTCTGGTCGAGCCTGTAGCGGGCACCGAGACCAAGTATGGTAAGAAGGTCTCCGATCTTCAGGATGATGTTGTCATCAACACCAATCGGAAGATCGATGGCACCCTCCATTACGTGACCGGATATACCGAATTCAATAGCTTCGAGCCAACCGAGCAGGAAGGTAATTACCTTGCACTTGATTTCTCGGACAATTGGCTCGGCGATACCGATCCGACGACGTTCACGGTCGAGCTCAAGGGCGGAAAGAAGGGACCGGTGACGTTGACGGATGGTGATGCCTTCTGCGTCTTCCGCGTGACCAATCCCAATACTCAGAGCATCAAGGTGGTATCCACCGATTCCACTGGAACGACCACGGTCGAGTATTCTCTGAAGGGTCTTACCTTGGAACCGAAGGCCTGAGATCGCCATGACGAGGTTTTGCGGGAAGATCGGATTCGGTATAACCGGAGAAACCTCGCCGGGCGTTTACGAAGATCGGATCTATGAACAGTTATATTTCGGTGACATCACGAGGAACTCGAGGCGACTCGAGGGCTCGGACGTCATCAATCCGAATATTACCGTGAACAATCAGATCTCGATCATCGCCGACGCTTATGCCTGCAATCATTTCTTCGATATGAAGTACGTATGGTGGATGGGGACGCGCTGGACTATTTCCGAAGTGGAAGTCCGCCGTCCCCGTCTTATCCTTACCCTTGGGGGAGTGTATAACGATGGGCACGAGGCTACAGCTCCATGATATTTTAACAGATATCATGGCCGAAATCGATCCAGCATATGCTAACGGCCATGTATATTTTCAGCCGCCTTCGACAATTTACATGAAGTATCCGTGTATTGTGTATGAACGGGACACCGGTGATACGCAATTCGCGGATAACAATCCATATATTTTCAAACTCCGGTATCAGATCACCGTGATCGATAGAAATCCGGACAGTCTGATACCGGCGAAGGTTGCCGAACTCCCGATGTGCACGATGGATCGGCATTTCGTCAGCGACAACCTTCATCACGACGTGTTCAATTGCTATTTTTAAGGAGTTAGAATGGTAGCACTTACTTGGGATGATACCGGCAAGCGCCAGTATGAGATGGGTACGGACCATGGCGTATTGTACCCGATGACGACCGGTGGCGCTTATGGCGCCGGCGCGGCTTGGAACGGCCTGACCGCCGTCACCGAGTCTCCTGATGGCGCCGAGGCGAACGACATGTACGCCGATAACATCAAGTACGCCTCGCTGCGTTCCGCCGAGACCTTTGGTGCGACGATCGAGGCCTATACCTTCCCGGATGAGTTCATTCCGTGCGATGGTGGCGCCGAGGTCACCGATGGCGTGGTCTTCGGCCAGCAGTCGCGATCCAAGTTCGGTTTCTCGTACCGTACGCAAATCGGCAACGACGTCAGCCAGGACGCCGGCTACAAGCTGCATCTGGTGTATGGCGCGACCGCCTCCCCGTCGGAGAAGTCGTACGAGAGCATCAACGATTCTCCGGAGGGCATGACCTTCAGCTGGGAGATCGACACCGATCCGGTCGCCGTGGAAGGCCATCCGGAACTCAAGCCGGTGGCGTCGATCACCATCGATTCGACCAAGGTCGATAAGAGTAAGCTCGCCGCGCTTGAGAAGAAGCTGTATGGCGACACCACCGGCGAACCGACCCTGCCCCTTCCTGGTGAGGTCTATACCATGATGCAGGCGTCAGAGGCCTGACGGAAGTGAGATGTGCGAATGCTCGAATTGACGGTTGAAGGTGAACTCTACGACGAGTCGGAGAACGAATTCATCACTGTAGGACCGCGAATCGTTCGATTCGAGCATTCGCTTCTTTCCGTTTCAAAATGGGAGTCGATCTGGAGAAAACCGTTCCTTGACGACGAATCCAAAAGCATCAAGGAAACGCGGTCATATTTTCGTTGTATGGCGATCGATGATATTTCGGACACCGAACTCGATCTGATCATGCTCGATCATTTTTCCGAACTTAATCATTACATTGAATCGTCGCAAACGGCAACCACGATCAATCACATGTCCAAAGGGCGTCGTTCATCATCCAAGGTGACGTCCGAACTTATCTATTATTGGATGTTTTCCGCTGGAATACCAGCGCAACCATGCGAGACGTGGCATCTCAGCCGTCTTATCGCCCTGATCGAGATATTTGGAGTCAAGAACTCGCCGAAAAAGAAGATGGCAAAGTCTGATATTTCGAAAATGTACAGGGAGATGAATGCCCAACGTCGAGCGAAGACCGGAAGTAAGGGATGAAAGGAGTACTCATGGCATTGAATGGTATTGATGTTTCCAGCTATCAGGCTTGGATTGATCTTTCTAAGGTTCCTTGTGATTTCGTCATCATCAAGGCGACGCAGGGTACCGGTTACACCAACCCGGATTGTGTCCGAGCGGTTGAACAGGCCATGTCTCTCGGCAAGGGAGTTGGCGTCTATCATTATATTTCCGGCGGCAATGCGGTCGCTGAAGCAAATTTCTTCATTGATTCGATTCTTAACTGGATCGGCAAGGTGATGATCTGTCTCGACTGGGAATTCGACCAGAATTCGGCATGGGGCAATGAGTCCTATCTCGAGCAGGTGATCCTTCAGGTTATTGCACGAACCGGTGTTTTTCCGATGATCTATGCGCCGGCATCCCGTTACAATCAGGTCGCTGAGGTCGCTAAACGTCATAACTGCGGACTGTGGATTGCGCAGTACGCCGATATGAATCCGACCGGGTATCAGAATACACCGTGGAACGAAGGCGCTTATACCTGCGCCATCCGTCAGTATTCGGGCTCTGGTCGATTGAACGGTTGGAATGGTGATCTTGATCTTGATAAGTTCTACGGCTCGTTGGACGACTTCCGGAAGTATTACGGCAGTTCGTCGAGCGCTCCGTCCAAGCCGTCAACCTCGGGTCCGTCCGGCACCACGCTTCAGCTGGCGACGTGGACGATGGAAGGCAAGTATGGCAATGGTGCGGATCGTAAGAAGAATCTCGGATCCCGATACGATGAGGTGCAGAACTTCATCAACCACATCGCCTCCGCCGATGTCAACACACTCGTCAATGAGGTCTATGCCGGTATGTACGGCGACGGCTTGACCCGTCAGACCTTGCTCGGCTCCCGCTATGACGAGGTCCAGGGTGCGATCAACGCCAACTCCGCGCAGTATTATACGGTTCAGTCCGGCGACAACCTGGGTAAGATCGCCATTCAGTTCGGCACCACGGTCAATCAGCTCGTGGCATGGAACAACATCGCCAATCCCGATCTCATTTACGCCGGTCAAACCATTCGAGTCAAGTAGGTCAAAATGAGGGTGAAATTCGAAGTGTCTGGCGGTTTCACGAAGACCGAGCGGTTTCTCAACCGCATGAAGCGTCGTGAATACCTGAACGTGCTCGATGAGTTCGGCCGTGACGGCGTTCAGGCACTTCGAAACGCCACCCCGGTCGATTCCGGTGCCACGGCCGAGGCGTGGGATTACGAGATCAAACGCACCCGTAATTACACCGAGATTGTTTGGACCAATTCCAACATTAACGACGGCGTTCCGATTGCCGTCATCCTCCAGTACGGTCACGGCACCGGTACCGGAGGTTATGTTCAGGGTCGTGATTATATTAATCCGGCGATCCGACCCGTATTCGATAAGATAGCCGAGAAGGCTTGGAAGGTGGTGACTTCTGCATGAGCAGCATCGACGAACGCGTCGTAAAGATGCGTCTTGATAACAGCCAGTTCGAGCAGGGTATCAACAAGACCTCCGGTCTTCTCAGCAAACTTAAGCAGGCATTAAACCTCGACAAGTCGGTCGAATCGATCAACAACGTCGATAAGGCCGTAAGCGGCGTCAGCTTTAATCCGTTGACCTCCGGTCTTCAGGGAGTCCAGTCCGGCTTCAACGCCATGGGCGCCGTGGCGTTCTCCGTGCTCAACCGCATGACCAATGCGGCCATTGATGCCGGGAAGAGCATTACCAACGCCTTGACCGCTTCGGTCCGTGACGGTTTCGCCGAATACGAGACCCAGATGAACGCCGTGCAGACGATTCTGGCGAATACCCAGTCAAAAGGATCGACGATCGACGACGTCAATTCAGCACTCGACACGCTGAACACATATGCCGACAAGACCATCTATAACTTCACTGAGATGACGAGGAACATCGGCACCTTTACGGCTGCCGGTGTTGATCTTCAGACATCGGTGGATTCGATCAAGGGTATCGCCAACCTTGCGGCTGTTTCCGGTTCGAGTTCCGCTCAGGCCTCTCAGGCCATGTATCAGCTGTCCCAGGCAATCGCCGCCGGAAAGGTCCAGCTTATGGACTGGAACTCGGTGGTCAACGCCGGTATGGGCGGCGAGGTCTTCCAGAATGCCCTGAAGCGCACTGCCGAGAACTTTGGCACCAACGTCTACGGTATGATCCAGAAGTACGGATCGTTCCGAGAATCGCTGACCGAGGGCGGATGGCTCACTACCGATGTCCTTACGGAGACGTTGAAGCAACTTTCCGGAGCGTATACCGAAGCTGATCTTGTTTCTCAGGGATATTCCGAGGAACAGGCCAAGCAGATCGTCCAGTTGGCCAATACGGCCGAAGGCGCTGCAACTGACGTCAAGACGTTCTCTCAGTTGATCGATACGACAAAAGAAGCATTGGGATCTGGTTGGACCAATACTTTCGAAATCATATTTGGCGACTTCGAAGAAGCCAAGGAACTATGGTCTGGTGTTGCCGATGTTATTTCCGATGTCGTCAATCGATCGTCAGAATCGAGAAACAACCTTCTTCAGGGATGGAAGGATCTCGGCGGAAGAACCGAACTGATCAAAGGCCTGTCCAACGTCTTCGAATCCCTCGGTAAGGTGCTATCGACCGTCGGTAATGCGTTTCGGAAGGTATTTCCTCCGACAACGTCTCAGCAACTTATGGATATTACCAAGGCGTTCGCTTCGTTTACGGAAAAACTCGTTCCTTCCGAATCGACGCTAAACAAGATCGGCCGAGTTGCTGAGGGCGTATTTTCTATATTTGATATCGGCGTGCAGGCCGTCAAAGCTGTCGGCGAGGCCATCTCCACGGCATTCGGATCTGACAGCATGGGCAGTTTGCTCAACAATCTGCTCGATATCGCCGCCGGATTCGGAGATTGGCTTGTCGGACTTGATAATTCGATCAAGCAGTTCGGCATATTCGAAGGAGCGGCCAAGAAAGTAGGAACATCCGTCAGTAATGTTCTTGGTATGTTCAATTCCTTCACCGGTAGAATCTCGTCGATGGGATCCGCCATCGGATCGATCGCTTCGACAATTGGATCCACCATCGGATCGATCGCTTCGACAATTGGTAATACTCTTGGCGGAGCGTTCGAACGGGTCAAGAACGTCATCAGTGATGTCTTGACGTGGATCACCGACAACATCTCCGGTGGTGATATTTTCGCTGGCCTCGCCGGAGGTGGCATCTTCCTGGCCGCACAGAAGATCGGCGGGGCATTCGATAAGATCAAGGAGGTCTTTGAGGACCTCTTCGGTAACGGGGCTGAAAAGCTCAAGAAGGGTGCTGGCGTATTCGATGAGATCCTAGGCGGTCTTCAAGAATCGTTGAACGCATTCACGGGAAGCGTCAAGGCTTTTACTCTTGTAGAGATCGCCGGATCCATCGCGCTGCTTGTTGACTCGATGGAGAAGATCGCTGCCCTCAGTGGTGGCGAAGTCGTTGGCGGCGTCTCGGCCATCGGCGGCATGATGACCGAGCTTAACATTAGTCTTAAATCGATCACGAAGACGATGAAGGGCGTTAAGACCACCGATCTCATCAAGACCGGTGCGGCCCTCATAGAATTCGCGAAGGCTGTGGACATGTTGGCCAACGCCATGTCCACGATCGGTAATCTCAAGTGGGACGAGATCGCCAAGGGCCTCACCGGCATGGGCGGCGCCATGGCGGAGCTCGTCGCTGCCGCCAAGGGTCTGAGCTACGCCAAGGTCGATCTCAAGACGGCAGGCTCGCTTATCGCCATGGCCCAAGCGGTCAAAATGGTGGCAGATCCGCTCAAGAAGCTCGGTAACATGAGCTGGGATCAGGTCGGCAAGGGCCTATCTGCCATGGGCGGCGCCCTGACGGAGATGGGCACAGTCACTGGTCTGCTCGGCCGATTCGGCAAGCACAACATTTCCGCTGCCGTCAGCATGGTCGTTACGGCCAAATCCCTTGGTGATATCGCCAAGGCGTTCAATTCGTTCTCTCAGTATAGCTGGGGCGAAATCGGACGTGGTCTGACGGCCATGGGTGGTGCTCTCGGCGAGGTCGCGGTCGTTAGCGGTGCATTGGGTAAACTCGCTGGTTTGTCCGGATTGATCGGAGCCGGCACGATCAACCTCACCGTGCAAGGTCTTGACGAGATTGCCCAAGCGTTCAATTCGTTCTCTCAGTATAGCTGGGACGAGATCGGACGCGGCCTTGTTGCCATGGGCGGCGCCATGGGCGAGGTCGCCGCCATATCCGGAGCGACGGGTGCCCTGACCGGAATCGCTGGTCTGATGGGTGCCGGTACGATTACACTCGCTTCACAGGGCCTGATCGATCTGGCGACCGCATTCGGTAAGTTCGCCGAATTCAATTGGGATGAGATCGGTAGGGGTCTGACGGCCATGGGCGCCGCGATGGGCGAGACCGCGCTTGGCGGCCTGCTCAACACTTTCTCCGGATTCGGTGCCGGTGCCATCGAGAAGATGGCCGCTCCGCTCGGAACGCTCGCCGATTCCATTAAGAAGTGGGAAGGCGTGGCCGTTCCGGACGATCTGGCCGATCAGCTCGGAAGGATCGCTGATGGCGTAGGCAAGTTCACGCTGGCCGGATGGGGCAGCGACACCGTTGCCAACATCGCCCAGCCGATGAATGTCCTCACTGATGCAGTGGCCAAGTGGTCGACGATCACGTTCCCGACTGATATCGCAACGCAGCTGGGCTCGTTGGCCAATGGTGTGAAGGCGTTCACACTGGCCTTTGCTGGTGGATGGTCGCTCAATGCCGTGGTCGGTCCGCTTGGAACGCTCGCCGATTCCGTTAAGAAGTGGGACGGCGTTGAGGTTCCCGGTGGCATTCAAGGCAATCTCACCGCTCTTGCGAACGGCGTGAAGGCGTTCACGCTTGCATTCGCCGGCGGCTGGTCGATTGACGCCGTCATTGGCCCCTTGGGACAACTGCCAGGGGCCGTTAAGAAGTGGAACGGCGTGGAGGTTCCTGGCGGCATTCAAGGCAATCTTACCGCTCTCGCCAATGGTGTGAAAGCGTTCACGCTGGCCTTCGTTGGTGGATGGTCGATAAATGCAGTCATTGGCCCTTTGGGACAACTGGCAGGGGAAGTCAAGAAATGGAACGGCGTTGAGGTTCCTGGAGGAATTCAAGGCAATCTTACCGCTCTTGCTAATGGCGTGAAGGCGTTTACTGGTATTGGATCCGGGATCGCGGAATCCATGTCAAATGCCGCTTCCGGGGTTCGATCCATTGCTACGGCGGCAACTAGTTTGTCGGCGGCGAACCTGTCTGGTGTATCGAAGCAGATTTCGACATTCGTGAGTTCGTTGAATAACACGCAGTCGATTACCAGCACATTACCGGCTGATATTTCGGCGTTCGCAACTCAGCTGAATTCCGCCATGGTCACGTTGGGTAATGTGGTGTCGACCAATGGATCGAACATATCCACTGGATTCACACAGTTCAAGACATCGGTGACCAATGGATTGTCCGGTGTTGGATCCATCGTCAGCCAGAACATGTCGAGTATGTCCACCGCCATCATCGGCGCCACCTCGACCATCAACGGCGGATTAGATTCAATTATCAGTGTCGTGCTGGCCTTCGCCGGAAGTATGAGGAACGCCCTTAATGAGTCGACGACATCGACGGCGGCCGGACTTCAGGCCACGGTGAACAGGATCGATTCTTTCCAGTCACAGTTCCGCACGGCCGGTCAACATCTAGCCGATGGTCTTCTGAACGGCATGCAATCGAATTCATCCCAGTTCATCGGAGTGTTCTCATCGTCCGTCAATCAGGCAGTTAACAGCGTCAGAGCCTATTATAACGGATTCTATGGCGCCGGACGATATCTCGTCGAGGGATTCGCCAACGGCATAAATGATTACGCGAGATCAGCGGCCATCGCAGCGGCCAATATGGCCAGTTCGGCCAAGACGGCTGCCGATCGCGCCTTGGATAACGGTTCCCCGTCGAAGATTATGATGCAGGTCGGTCGATTCTTCACTGAAGGATTCTCGATCGGCATTACTGATCGAGAGGACATGGTCAGCGATTCTTCCGAGAAGGTCGCGCAGAAGGCGATATCCACGTTGAATGACATGCTGGCGACGTCATCGATCGACGATCTGTTCGACGCGAGTCCGACGATCACCCCGGTGCTTGACCTAAGTGCCATCAGCAAGCAGGCCGGTTCGATCGATTCGATGTTGTCGAGATCCATCGCTCCATCAGAGGCCGAGCTCAGGGAAATCGATCGTCGATTCCGTCAAAATGAGAGTGGTTCTCGGACGGCGGAGAAGGATACGAGCGGTCCGAAGTCGGTCAACATCGAATACAACCAGACGTTGAATTCGCCGACCAGTCTCAGTCGTTACGATATTTACCGACAGACATCGAACCAACTCAAACTCCTTCGTCAGGAATTGAAAATGTCACCTATAGGAAAGTAGTGGTCTCAATGTTCAGGTCCATGACAGTGATCAATGATCGAAACGAAAGTCTGACCATTTCGCTCGCCGACCCTCGGGAGAGCGGATATTTGATCTCCGGCATCGATGGTCTTGGGCCAACGAAAGCCACTCTGTGGCATTCCGAATCGGTCACCTCCGATGGTTCCGTCTTTAATGGAGCAAGAAAGGAATCGCGTGACATCACCATCACGCTTGCCTATCTATGGGATGCCAATCACAGCATCGAGGAGTTGCGTCATAGGATCTACCGATATTTTCCGGAGAAACGAGCCGTGACGCTCATCTTCGAGACCGATACCAGACGGGTGAAGACCGTCGGGCATGTCGAGAACAACGATGTGGCCATATTCACGAGTCAGGAGGCGTCGGCGATCACGATCAGATGTGCGGATCCGTGGTTTGAAGACGCCTCCGAGGTCTCGGAGATCGTCACGCAGTTCTCGACAGTGGAGTCGCTGTTCGAATTCCCGTTCCCGATAGCCGGCGACACCTTTGAATTCGGCAATATCAGCATCGATCATTCGAAGATCGTCCAGTACGACGGTGAAGCCGAGGTCGGCGTCATCATCACTGTCGAACTCACCGGACCGGTTTCTAATCCCTCATTCTACAACGAGGATTGGGACGAGTCGATCCTGATCTACACCGATAAGGTTAAGAGCATCATCGGATCCGATCTCCAGTCGGGGGATCAGATCATCATATCGACCGTGTCCGGAGAAAAATACGCAAGAATCCGTAGGGAGGGCATCGATTACAACGTTCTCAACGCCATCGACAGGGCTGTGAGTTGGATTACACTGTATCCTGGAAACAATGTCATCACCTATATGGCCGAATCAGGTATCGATAACATGATGGTGTCCGTATCCAGTAAGATTCTTTACGCCGGAGTGTGATCATGGCGAAACGAATGGAATTTTTCGTACTGGACAAATCGTTTAAGGTCGTCGACATCGTCGATGAGTTTGAATCGGTTATTTGGACCGAGCGGTTCTCGGCTTATGGCGATTTCGAATTCTACGTTCGGGCGAGTATCGAGAATATCCAACGGTTCCCGAAAGGATATTATCTGTTCTATCCCGATTCCGTATCGACCATGGTGATCGATCAGGTGAAGATCACCAGCAATCTCGAAGATGGAGATCATCTTGTCGTGAGCGGTCGTTCCTTGGAGTCGCTTCTGTTGAGACGAGTCATTCCGAAGAAAGTCACGTACAAAGGCGATATTCAGATCGCAATTCAGACGATTCTGAACGAGAATGTCATCAAGCCAACGGAAGCACGACGGAAGATCGACAACTTCGTTTTTGAAAAGAACAACGATCTTCCTGACACTTCGTCGGAGACCGATGATGGATACGAATTCGATGGCGACACCGTATACGACGCCGTCAAGACGATTCTCGACTCCAAGAAATACGGATTCCGTCTTAGTTTGGCAACGGCCGACCGTTGGATCGATACGAAAATGACGTTTCGCATCATAAACGGAACTGATCATTCATATGAACAGGATAAGAATCCATATGTGATATTTTCATCGAATTACGGAAATCTGGTTTCATCGGACACCACTATGGACTATCGTGAACTCTATAACGCCGCATACGTCGGCGGGTCCGAGACACGAAATGATGATGGTTCGACGAAACGTCTGGTCGCCTATGTCCCAAATGAGGACGGATCTATCGGATGGGATTATCACGAAACGTTCTATGGCGGACTATCGGTCCAGCAAAACGATGATGAGGGAAAACCGCTTCCGGATTCCACGGTACTTAACTCCCTCAAATCGGAAGGAAAGAAGGAACTCAAAAAGGTTGGTTCCGGTATCACCTTCGATGCAGAGGTATCATCAACTACTGGCATGGTCTACAACGAAGATTACACTATCGGTGATATTGTGCAATTCGAGAACGCCTATAACATGGCGTATCCGGCCAAGATCACCGAGTATATTCGTAACTGGGATACCAATGGATACAGCGAGTATCCGACATTGGAGACGATCGTCGATTCCTTGACATCGATCAATGATTCCTCCGGATTACCGATTCGAGATTCCACCGACAACACCTTGCATTCCTCGGTGAAGATAGACGATTAACCAGAAAGGAGTAAGCCATGGCCGTTACCTCAGGATTTTTCAATTCCTCAAACCATGATCGTGTGTACAACAATATTCAGATGGGGCAGATTTTCGATGGCATCATCAACGATGGCGTGCTTCCGAATTTCGAGGACCATCTGGTCGTTAAGTCGGGAAGCGGCATGCAGGTCATTGTCGGATCCGGTCGAGCCTGGTTCAATCATACATGGACCTATAATTCCACCGATCTTCCGTTGACGATCGATTCTGCGTCGGCCACTCAGGACCGTATCGATGCCGTGGTGCTTCGGGTCGATACCTCATTGGCGGTCAGGGCCAATGGTATTCTCATCAAGAAGGGAACGCCAAGCGGAAGTCCACAACGTCCGACTATGACCAAGACGTCGGATATTTCCGAATATCCCTTGGCGTACGTTAAGGTCGCTCATGGTGCCACGAGCATCACCTCCGCCGACATCACCAACGCCATCGGTACGAGTGCATGTCCTCTGGCGACGCTGGTCGAGAACACCTTCGACGCCGATATCATCATCAGACAGTGGCAGGCGCAATTCGACGACACCATGGAATCCAACAAAAAGGAGTGGCACGAGCTCATCGAGAGTGTCGTGACCGATCCGTCGGCCATCACGTCGATCCCCAACTCCGTCATCGACGACATGTTCGTTATTCACTAAGGAAGGAATTATCATGAGAATTTTGGACCAAAACGACAACGAGATCCAGCCGGAGGACGTGGACTATCGTCTCGGCAAGCTCTCCGATGACAAGATCTTCGTTCAGCACCACGATGCCGTCGAAGCCGTCGAGGAGCAGGGTCATTACGAGACCCTTCAGGAGTATCCGAACGGCGGCAAGGACGTCGAGTGGCAGGTGGACACTCCCGGCGTCGAAGCCAAGGAAGCCTGGGACGAATACGAGGATATTCAGCGCTACACCAAGTTCACCGACGAGGAACTCAAGGCCAATGCCGAGCGTGAGGTGCAGGCAGTGGAACAGCAGGAGATTCAGAAGGCCGTCATGGCCGCCGTGCCGATGCTGATTCTGCCGATGCTGCCCAGCATGCCGGTCGAGGATCTGAAGGCCGTGTCGGCTCTGGTTCCGGAGTGGACTGTCGGCACCGAATACAAGACCGGCGATATTGTCCGGTATAAGGGCGTTCTGTACCGTTGCCTTCAGAACGACACCGCCCAGGAGATCTTCCCGCCGGATACCTACATCTCGGGATGGAAGTGCGTCGATGAGCCGGACGAGCATGGCATCCATCCGTTCAGCCAGCCGCTTGGTGCTACGGACGCCTACATGAAGGGTGACAAGGTGTCCTTCGAAGGCGCCTATTATCAGTCGAACATCGACTATAATGTCTGGTCGCCGACCGCCTATCCGCAAGGCTGGACCAAGTTGGATGGCACCGGCGAAAGCCCGGAACCTGGTGGCAATGATGACGAGTATCCGGCATTCGTCCAACCGACCGGCGCCCATGACGCATACAACATCGGCGACAAGGTGACGTATAACGGCCATCGCTACGAGTGCACGATGAACAGCAACGCCTATTCGCCGGATGCCTATCCGCAGGGATGGAAACAGATCGACTAAGGAGATGACGTATGGCACGTCTTAATACCTACACCCGCACTTCACAACCGTCGGATTCGGACGTGTTTGTCATCGATAGCACGACTGGTTCGGCGGGCACCAGGACGGTGCTTTGGTCCTCGATCAAAGCGCTGTTCGCCGCGGCCAAGCACCGTCACGCCGCTTCCGACATCACCAGTGGCACACTGGCAGTCGACCGACTTCCCACAATCCCGTTGTCCAAGGGAGGCACCGGAGCCACGTCGGCCGCGAGGGCCCGTACGGCTCTAGGTGTCCAGAATCCTCCGACGGCGCCGATTGGGCTTGTCAATCAGAACCTGGACTCGTACAATACCGAAGAACAGTGCGGGTATTATTACGCCGCTGGCGGCAATACTGTATCGAACAAGCCATCCGGCGTCGAGCACTTCGGCATGTGGATAATGCATACGGCGTCGCACGTGTTCACCCAGATTCTGTACGACAACTCCGGCAAGATCTGGACGAGGTCGTATTCTAATTCCGCATGGAGTACGTGGACCGCTCTGGTCCGAACGACCGATACGATCGCCAAGGCCACCAGCGCGACGAACGCCACCAACGCGACCAACGCCACGAACGCTACCAAGGCGACGCAGGACTCCGCCGGTCAGACCATCAACACGACCTATGTGAAGTCCGTCATCGCATCAGGACGCACGGTCACGGTGACCAAGGGCAACGGCGCGACCTCGACGTTCACCACGCAGGATACGACCTACTCTGCGGCCACCCAGTCGACGGCTGGTCTGATGTCGGCTGCCGACAAGAAGAAGCTCGACGGCCTGTCCGGCGATTACGCCACGTCCATCGGTGTCGCCACGTCCTCGAAGGACGGCCTGATGTCCAAGACCGACAAGGCCAAGCTCGATAAATTCCCATTGGATGGTATGACCAGCATCAGCGAGGCCACCATTGACGGCATGTTCTAAGGAGATATTCATGGTAAGCTACCTTGATCAGAGGGGGGTCCAGCACCTCGTAGATAAACTGCTGGATCGGATGTACCCGGTCAATTCGATATATATTTCCACCAATTCCACCAGCCCGGCGTCGCTGTATGGCGGCAGTTGGGAACGTTACGGTACCGGACGAGCGCTGATCAGCGCCTCCGATACCGACACAGACTTCAAGGCCGGCACCACCGGCGGAAGCAAGACGCATAATCATACGTACGGTATTGTGTTTGGTACCAGTTATGGAATGACCGTATTGTCGGACAGTAGAGAAACACCACAAATTGGTCTCATTGATTATTCTCGAACCGTTGGTAATCGTATTCGGAGACAAGGTATTCCAACTATCAATACGACCAATCTCGGTTTCGCAGATACGGTCTCTGGCTCATATGCCGAGAATAGACAACTGATCCTTCGAGAAAGTGAAGGACTCACCGGGGAAACGTCATCAATGGAACCGTACGTTGCAGTGTATATTTGGCGCAGAACGGCCTAGGCGGTTCGACGCCATACATACACAGCGACGTAGGGTTCCATCGAGCTCGCGGGGTCAGAATGTCCGACGATGGCAGCTCCCTGGTCTGCGTCGAATGAACCGCCATAGATATCGCCAATATATCGAACATCGCCCTTGAATGAGGGAAGTTTGACACGTCGTGCGACGATGTTCTTTCCGCTAAGCGAGACCTGTGCACCAAACGTGCCTGGATTATGATTATGTGTCTTGCTTCCGCCGGTGGTGCCGACTAGTGATATTTCCCTCCTCCGGACGTTTCCGCGACGGGTTTCCCATTCTTTTACCGTCGTCATTGGCCCGGAGGAGGGTTCTTTTATAAACATAAAGGATGCATCGAAAGGAGCCCATCATGCCTATGCCTCAATACAACGGTTCCGGCCTACACGGTGCCGAACCCGAACGGCTACTACGGTGGCCAGCAGAACTGCTATCAGTCCTGCGGCTGCTGAGCCACGGAAAGAAGGTATAACCGATGATTGTTCTGTCGAATTCCGCCGTGGAGGTTATCCCCGTCGGCGGGACTGTTACCTTCAACCTGACGGTGATCCACACCGGATGCGACCGCAACGGCTGCGGCGGGTCCGAGTATCATCGCCAGGGGTCCGGAGCCGTTCGGTTGCGTGGCCGAGGGAACCGATGCGGCCAGGCGAGTATTTTCGATCTGAGCTTCAACGGCAACGTCACCAGCGGCACCGCGGGAACCGAGGTCCAGCTGGCGATGACCATCGACGGCACCCCGTTGGCCGAGACTGCGATGATCGAGACCATCGGCACCGCCAATTCGTACCAGAACCTCGCAGCCCAGACATATCTTAAGGTGTGCCCAGGCGAGGACGTCACGCTGTCCGTGACCAACACCGGAACCGAACCGGTGACCATCGACGCGAACGCGGCATTCACCGCTCGCAGGATCGCATAAGGAGGCTGCCATGACGCATATGACTAAGGATCTCGACGGCATCTGCGACATGAAGGACTCCCTCATGCGCAAGGTCCGCGGGAAGATGGACGATCTCGACGTCGAACGCAGCACCATCCAGGACGTCCAGGGCATGGACATGATGATCAACATGATCCATCACCTGGCCGAAGCGGAGAAGTGTTGCTGGGAGGCCTGCTACTACAAGACCGTCGTCAAGGCCATGAAGGAAGGCGACGATCGAGAAGGCCGCGACGAGGACGAAGACGATGACGAGGAATGGATCGAGCATGACGACATGCCGAACCGCAATCGCACGTCGTCCGGTCGTTTTCGTCGCGGGAACACGGTGGGCCGCCGATATCCCGGCAACGAACGTCGCGACTGGGGTGGTGACATGGGCTCCGATGGCGGTACGCTCCAGCATGGCGACATGACGACCATGACCCCGGACGAGCAGCTCAACCACCTCAAGACTGACGTTGAAACCATGTGGAGGGACGCCACTCCCGAGCAGCGCAAGCGCATCAAGGAGAGCCTCACCAAGTGGTCGACGACGTTGACCGTTTGATGCGGAGGTGACTGAATCGATATGAACCCATGGGTCCAGACGATCGTCACCGTCGTATGCTCAGTGTTCGCTTCGTCTGGACTCTGGGCGTTCGTCACCACGGTCATCAACAATCGCAAGAAGAAGGACGATTCGGAGGACGAACGCATCGAGGCCATCGAGAAGATGGTGCGAGGTCTTGCCCACGCCAAGATCGTGGAGGTCGGCAAGCATTATCTGGAGCAGAACCGCATCACTCTCGATGACCTCGATGAATTCAATCAATACCTCTATTACCCATACAGCGCCATGGGTGGAAACGGCTACGCCAAGAAGGTCGCCGAAGAGGTCAACAAGCTTCCGCTCGATATCGTTGAAACAAGAAAGGAGGAGAGATGACAGATCAGAATACCGAACCAGCTCCCGAGGAACCGACCGACGAGGTCTTCGATCCCGATTTCGTCCAGCAGGAGATCATCCCGCTGCTCATGTCGGACAAGACATATAACATCATGAAGTGGATCGTGCAGTATATTCTACCTGGAATCGCGTTCCTGTATTCGTTGATCGCGTTCCCGCTTGATATTCCGTACACCGACATTGCGGTCGCCATCCTGATGGCCGCGGACTGGTTCCTGGGTATCATCCTGGGCATCAGCACGAAGCAGTACAACAAGTATATCGCCAATAAGTGATATTTCCTTTCCATAAGGTTAAGAGGTCGTGATCATATCATGGCCTCTTAATTTTTGGCCTTCGCGCCCAAAACATGCCTTATAGTGAAGCAACCGAACAAAGGAGAACACTATGAAGTTCGAATCACAGCATCGGAACATCAACAAGGCGTTCGATGACAATATCGACGCAGCGTTGGCCAATATTTACGGAGCGGTCGATGACAATCACGCCCGCATGGCCGTCGATGACCTCAAGGTCTTGGTAGAAGCGAAGAAGATGTATAACGAAGATCACAACGCCATGATCGCGAAGGTCGTCGGGGTCGGAGGGACGTTGGTTTGTCTGGGACTGATGTTCGCATTCGAGACCGACCACGTCATTACAACAAAGGCGCTGAGTTTCATTCCGAAGCCGAAGATCTGACAACAGACGTTCAAATACGAACGGAGATTCAGGATAAGGGTCCATGGAAACATGGGCTCTTATTTTCTCGCGTCCGAAACATGGACTATAGTGAAGGATAATTCATTATAGTAAGGAGTTACCATGAACGACAACGAAAACAAGATGAACAATGTCAAGCAGTTCATCAACGAGCACAAGACCGGTTTGATTATCGGCGCTTGCGGAATCGTCACACTTGCGTTCGGTGCATATTGCTATCGTTCCGGCTATCGTTCCGGAAGGATTGATCAGTATAACACCGACGCAATAGGATGCGCAATGCAATTTAATGAAGCCTTGAAGACGCTCGATGATGAAACGAAAATGACTGTCGTCAATGCTTTCAACGCCGTTGCATCAAACACTTTAAGCAAGTAATGTCAATTACACCAACGATATAACCTCATGGAAACATGGGGTTATATTTTTCGAAAGGATTGTGTTATGAAAAAGAAATATGGAATTTTCAACTTCCTGTTGGACCTAGTCCTGACCGGTCTCACCGGAGGGTTGTGGCTTATTTGGATCTTGTTCCGTTTCCTTAGAAGAAACTCATGACTCCATGCGTGTATAGGATCGATTATGTCTTCGAACGATATTTTCCGCAATATTGGAGCGAACGGCTATGTTTCCGAATTGATGGATGGAACCATATGGTGGTCGGGACCAAATCCGGACTGCTGTGCTATTTCACCGTCAACCATTATTACGGCGGAACGGATGCGGACTTCGATTTCTTCGTAGACACCGGACCGAAAAGAAAGAAGGCAATCATGAGCGATTATGTCCATATTTTCCTCATCGGTCCACAGGGATCGGGAAAGACCACACTCGCCAAGGAATTAGAGAGTCGTGGGTATGAACAGATCCTCGCATATACGACCAGGCCTCCACGGGACAACGAGATCGATGGCGTCGACTATCATTTCGTCACCGACGCCGAATTCGAGGACGCGTTTCTTGATGGGGAACTGACCTGTGTGCGGACATATTCCACCGTCTTTGGCGTGTGGAGCTACGCATTCACATGGGCGGATCTCTATCGTGCGGTGGATAGTGTCGCCGTCATCGATCCGGAATCATATTTGCGCATCTATGACCAGATCGAGAACGTCTTCGGTATATATCTTGACGTGCCCAATGATGTCAGAAAGGCGCGACTGCTCGTGCGTGGAGACGATCCCAAAGAGATTGATCGGCGCATGCAGGCCGATGTGATGGACTTCACATCGATCGACATGTGTTTCCGAGATGTCTGCAAGATGCGGATCGGCATGGTCCGACGACCGGACATCGAAGCCGATCGGATCGAAGGCCATGTCCGGGAGTTCCGCAGTCAGATATTTCGCGGCGAAAACATGGCATATAATGAAGAGTCAAACCTCTAGGAAAGGATAATATCATGAAAGAACAGTTCGAGAAGGCCAAGAAGTTCGTGGTCGATCATAAGTACGAGTTCACCGTTGGCGCGATCGTCGTCGGAGCCGTAACGGCTTTGGCGGTCGTCAAGTGCATCGGCGAACCGGATGAACTGATCGATGTCACCGAACCGGAGGCCATCGAGGACTCTTCCGACGATGTGGATTCCACGTCTGTCGAGGAGTGACATTTTTCAATGCCATAAAGGCGCTGCGGAAACGTGGCGCCTTTATTTTTCTGAAAGGATTGCAATGAAAGCCAAGATCGGATCTTTTATCGTCATGACCTGGATCATAATCATAGCCGTTCAGGTGCTGTTCAGGAATCGTCGATATTTGAGAACGCTTCCGAAAAGCGAACGAAAAGAAGCGTTTTATTCGATGCTCAAGGAATGATTTTCCAAAACATTCTACGGCGATATGACTTATGAAAACAAAAGGAGCAACCAATGAATCTTGAATCCGTCAAGGATTTCATCAAACACAACGCGGGTACGATTCTGACCGTCGTATCCTGTGCCGGTGTTGTAGGTACGGCCGTATGTGCTGCCCATGACGCCGTCAAGGCCCGCGACGTCATGCTGGAGATCGAGATGGAGCATGATGATATGCCGAAGAGCGAAGTCGTCAAGCACGTCGTGCCGTGCTATATTTCCACGGTCCTCATGGCCGGGGCGACCATTGCATGTGTCATCGGCCATCATCAGATCTCGGCCGGAAAGATCGCCGCCTATGCATCGGCATACACCATGGCCACCAAGGCCGCATCGGAATACCGGACCAAGATCGTCGAGGAACTCGGCAAAGAAAAGGCGCAGGAAATCGATGATGAGATCTCCAAGGAACATATTTGCAAGAACCCTCCATCCGATCAGGATCTGATTCCGGGAATCGGTGATGTTCTGTGCTACGATCAGCTCATGGACCGATATTTCCATTCCGATCCGGAATCCATTCGCAAAGCCGTGAATGATCTCAACTACGAGCTTATCAACGGTCCCGGCCTGTGGGTCAGTCTCAATGAGTTCTATGACAAACTCGGTCTCGATCCTGCTCCGATCGGCGAGGAGCTCGGATGGACCATTGATGACCGACTCAATGTTTCGTTTTCATCGATGCTTTCCGATAACAATATCCCGTGTCTGGTCATGCGATTCTCCACAAGTCCGGTGGCGGATACGACACGCAGGTACTGATTCGTGATGAAATCATGCCATATAATGAAGTGATTCATTAACGAAAGGAACTACAATGAAGGAATCATTTGGTGAAGCTCTTGGTAATGCCATCGTCAAGAACCTTGCGAAGAACGCCGATGTCGATCCGAAGAAGATCGCCGTTGGTTTGGTAGTCACGGTAGCCGGAACGGCGATGACCGTGGTGACCAAATCGGTGACTCAGAAGATCGTCGTAAACGCGCTCCGCAAGTCGAATGGCGAAAGGCTGGAGACCGAGAACAAAACCGAGGACATTCTCGAATTGGACGACGAATCGTCCGATGAAAACTGATAGACGTATAGGCTCATGGAAACATGGGCCTATATTTTTCAACCATAACAACCATATATTCCAGAAAGGAACCATATCATGATTAAGAAGACCATCACCTACACCGACATCGATGGCGTCGAGCAGAACAAGACCTTCCTCTTCCATCTCGACAGTAACGATATCGTCGATATGTTGAAGAACGGTAAGCTCCAGAAGCTATCGGATGACCTTTCCTCCGACGACATGTCGGTGAAGACCACAGCTTTGGAGAACTTCGTCGACATGACGTACGGCTTCCGCTATGAGGAGGAAAAGATCGACAAGAAGACCGGAGAACGTCGCGTGGTGGCTCGATTCCGTCACGCTACGCCCGAGGAGATCGAAGAGTTCCACAAGAGCGAAGCCCATGGCGAACTCATGCTCTCGATGTACACCCAAAATGGAGTGGCCGATTCGTTCGTAACCACGCTGCTACAGAACGTCAAGGGCTGATCGCAATATTCTCATAAACTATAGTGAGGAGGGGATCCACATGAGATCCTCTCCTCATATTTTTCGAAAGGAGTTCCATATGGCGGAAGTAGACAAGGAGACCTTCGACGTTTCGAGAGAAGCGTTGGGGATTGAACAGGACACGGGCGAGGCAAATACCGTCGCCAAAGTCGTAAAAGGCGAAGTCGTCCAAACGAAGAAAAACAAGGTCCAGAAGGTCGCCGAGACATTTTTCGGCGGCGATCTTCGAGACGTAGCATCATATGTCGTCAAAGATGTCATAATTCCGGCTGCCAAGGACATGCTCTATGACACCGTATCCCAGGGATTCAGTCGTTTGATTTTCGGTGAGATTCGTCCGAGAAACAACTCGGCAAATCGAGGATATACCAGCTATTCGTCGATGAGTCGAGATCGTTCAACAGGAAGACGTGGGATCGAAGCCCGAAACCGTAACGACTTCGATGATATTACATTCCGGGATCGTCGTGACGCCGAGGCGGTCATGGACACGTTGCGGGACACCATCGATCAGTATGGTCTATGCAGCGTAGCGGATCTGCTCAAGGCATCCGGTATATCCCCAAGATATACCGATTACGACATTGGATGGAGCGATCTGGCACGGGCGAGCATCGCACGATGCCGTGATGGCTATGTCCTCAATATGCCGAGAACCGAGAGCTTGCGATGAGCGCATCCGAAGAGCGGCATATTCTGGAAGCGTGGCATTCCAATCCTTTGTGGAAGATGAAGGTCGATAAGATGAGTGACGAGCAGGTCATCGTAAAACTCGACCTTCTCCGCAGAGCCAGAGAATACAGGCGGACTCACCATGGCTGAGTTCAGCACCTTCGAAAAGACGGGTCTGTTTCCCATCGATAAAAAGCGATATATTTCGGATAAGGATCAAAAATCGCTCCGTATCTGGAAGGATCGCGTCCGTCGATATTTTTCCAAGATCGATCAAGAGGCTCTCGACTATCGAGTAAACGATGACGATACCGGTGTCAAGGTGCTGGAAGACGATGGAACGATCTTCGAGATCACCATCGACAAAGGCACCAGTGTGGCCACGGCGCGTCTCTGTCCCAGCGACGAACCGTGGTCGTTCGAATACTGAACAATATTCTCGGAGACGTTCCGGAGATCCCCGAGATCATATTTCAACGTAAAGGAATAAACATGAGCGTAAAGGAAACCATCGTACGTTTCGGCAACAAGGCGTTGCTACAACTTGACAAGCATTCCCCGCAGATTCTCGTCGGCGTGGGTATCGTCGCAGGTGTGGCCGCCACGGGCTTCGCGGTATATTCCACGATGAAGCTGGATACCGTTATGGATCATCATCAGAACAAGATGGTGGATATTTCCAAGAAGGCCAAGGAGGCCGAAAACGACGACGAGATCGTCTACGACGACAAGGCGCAGAAGCACGACAAGACGATGGTCTATGTCGAGACCGGAGCAGAGATCGCCCGTCTATATATGCCGACGATCCTGCTGACAGGCCTGAGCGTCGGATGCGTGCTGTCCGCACATCATATTCTGGATGGACGGTACATGGCGGCTGCCTCGGCGTTCACGGCCGTATCCAAGGAGTTCTCCGACTATCGAGGTCGTGTTCGCAAACAGCTCGGAGAAGACAAGGAGCGCGATATCTATCAGGGAATCGTCGAAGAGGAAATCACCGACGAAAAGACCGGAGAGACAAAGACCGTTCGCCATTACGACAAGGACACGATCGACCGTGACGGACTGTCCCGATATTTCGACGAATACTCAATCTATTGGGATAAGACCAATCCCGATCAGAATATCGCGCATATTCGCTCGGTTCTCCACCAAGCGAACGATCAGCTCTATGCCAACGGTCATCTGTTCCTTAATGATGTGTATCGCATGCTTGGAATCGATGATAGCAAGGAAGGTGCAATCCTGGGATGGGTCGTCGATGATGAGCATCAGAACACCTATGTCGATTTCGGTGTGTTCGGCGTGAATAGCGACGATCCGTGGGATTATAGCAACGGCGAACCATGGGACGGCAAGCTTGGAATCCTGCTGACATTCAACGTGGATGGCATCATCTACGATAAGATCTAATCGATGACATTTTCGGGACGGTCGTCTTCATGATGGCCGTCCCGTTCGTTCAATCAAGGAGTATCCATGAATCTCAAGACCATTGGGTTTGTAGTGGGCGGATTCGCCGCTGGTGCCGCGACGGCGACCGCTGTATTCTACTTCGGTATATACAAGCGGTATATTCCACTGAAGGACCTCGAGCAAGAGATCGCCGATCTGGAACGTAAGAAGCATGAACTTAACCAGCAATTCAAAGACAACCATGAGAAGTTCGTCAACGTCAAGCGGTCAACCGACGAGGCCATTAGGCGCAAGGAGCAGGAGCTTGACTTCTACGACGATCAGATTATCGAGGTGAAGAAGGAATGGGAGGCCGTCAAGGCCGCCAAGACGTATGGCGATCCTAAAGTCACCGAACAAAAGGATATTTCCGATGAACGTGGTGATGAGTTCGATGATGACCCCGTGGACATCGACTCCGACGAGCCCGATCGAGATAATTTCATCATCGATGACGGCGTTCCGCGATGGGATGGTCCCCTTACCGATGACGAACAGCGTC
>OJAI01000330.1_pt1 | contig 34818 bp, 63 predicted proteins | sample 1588891 | NCBI WGS metagenome assembly OJAI01 (sample SAMN03283255) | human gut metagenome | biome: human-associated habitat; material: feces | host: Homo sapiens | place: USA | collected 2013 | reverse complement strand
AAAGACGAACTCAGTTCGCCCAATAATATAGATAATATATTTATATTAAAAGAAAAAATAAATAAAAAAGAAAAGTTGGATGCAGACGATGACGAAAAGAAACGTTTCAAAATACCATCGGTCATTGAAATTGCATCCTATTGCAAGAAACGGAACAACACTGTTGATCCACAACGTTTTTTTGACTTTTATGAGTCCAAAGGCTGGATGATTGGAAAGAACAAAATGAAGGATTGGAAAGCAGCTGTTAGAACGTGGGAGAACCAGGAGCGAAAGAGAAGGCAAAGCAATGATACATTGCCATACGTATAGAGGTGATATCCGATGATCTCAGAAAAACAGGGAACCCTGGAATATCATCTTGCAGCGATTGCCTGTTTTGACGATAAGTTCATCCAGGACCCAAACTTGAAAATTGAACTGTTTACCAATTCAGGTCTTAGGGAAATCGTCCGTGTATGCAAGAAAGTGTTTTCTACAAAGCATACTCTGGCAATGGAAGACATCGTTCTGGAACTTTCAAAGGAAGGCCTGGAGAACACGTATATCGCATTGATGGATCATGCGTATGAAAAATCAAGGTATGACGATCTGCTGGATCAGTTGCAGACAAGCTGGATGATACGTGAATCCTACGCAAAGCTGGACGGTGTCAATGCCGAAGAGATCACATTTGATGAATATCAGTCTCAGGTTGCTTCACTTGGTAAGGATTTCAACCTGGGCACAGCGTCCAAATGGTCTGAGCAGAAGATCCTGGATGAGCTGCAGCGAAAGGAAGAGAAGATCCATTTCAGAAGGATGGCCTTTTATGAAGAAGTCGTGGCTCCATCCAAGAAGACGGTCAATGTGATTGCCGCAAGGACCGGTGTTGGGAAATCGGCATATGCATTGAACATCATGAACGACCTGGCCGAGCAGTACAAATGTCTGTATTTCAACCTAGAGATGACAGAGAAAGAAATCTATCAGAGGTTAATGGCCATCCAAAGTGGTGTTCCGATTCGAAACTTTACTTTTATGAAACAGAATGAATTTGTTCGATTTCAGGATGCTGCAAAAAGGTTTGATCAAAAGATGAAGGTGAGAATCTATTCTGGTTCCAAATCGATCGAAGGGGTTCGAAAGATCATAGCCAGAGAATCCAGGAACGAGCATTGCCTGGTGTTCATCGATCATATTGGTTATATCACCAATCGAAAGATCAATAACACACGTGAACGAGTGCAGCAGATCATGATCGATCTGAATAACATTTCAAAGGATTTCGACTGTACCATTTTTGCATTAAGCCAGTTGAATCGTAACGCGGATGATTCACCAAAGCTGATCGATCTAAAGGATTCAGGTGAGGTGGAACAAACAGCACACTCAGTAGTTCTATTGAATGACTGCACCAAGGATTACTCGGATTCGACACCGAGGTACGAGCTGATCTGTGCCAAAAACCGAGGGAGAACGGGGAAAAGAGAGGTTGTTTTCAACAAAAATAATCAGCAGTTTCAGAATTTAAAAGGAGGGCTAGTCGTATGATCGCAACTTGCATGAGAGATAAAGCTAAATCAAATGTTCATATCGCATCATTCAAGAACCAGATGAAATATGGTGCTGAATATGAAGAAGAGATTGTCCCAGGGACAACGATGCTTTTGATCCCGGTAGAAAATGAAGATATCCCGGAAAGTCAAAAATACAGGCATTTCATTGTAAACGGGAAGATATATTCATGCCTTTTCGTAAAGTAGGTGATTCGAAGAAAAAAGAAAATTTAAGAAGAAAGATCGATTCTTTTATCGAAGAAGAGATATGTGATGAAAAATCATCCAAAACGATATCTGCATATCGTCGTATCCCTTTTGATTTTGTTAATCAACTAAAAGATGGCCAGGAAGTGACAAAGAAGGATATCCTGGCTTACAAGGATCACTTGATCAAAAAATACAAGGCATCAACGGTTAATGTATATCTTACGATCCTGAATAAATTTATCAAATATTGCGAGGTCGTAGAAAACACAGATGAGTTTGATTTCACGATGCTAAAGAAACATTATTCAAAAAATGTCGTGAAGAACATTCGTATCCAGGCTCCAGATTCTTTGGATGACATCCTGAATCCATCCGATTTCAAAAGGATGAGACGAAAGGCCAAGGAAAAAGGGGATATGCGAACATATCTCATCTTATCGGTATATGGGTTTACAGGCATCCGTGCAAAGGAAATTGATTTCTTTACAGTGGATGCATTAAAGGCATCCAAGGATTTTGTACAGGTGACAAACAAAGGAAAGACACGTAAAGTACCGGTACCAGGAACATTGAGAAGAGATCTTCTTCGATATGCCAAAGAGAATCATATTGATTCAGGGCCTATATTCAGGAATCATGATGGGCAGCCATTGTCTTATTCCAGGATCTATCGATGTTTGAAAGACCTGGCAGGAGAATGCAGAGGAATCAAGAAGTCAAAAGTACATCCGCATTCATTTAGACATCTGTTTGCATATTATTTCCTGGAAGGAAACGAAAGCAGACTGGCAGAGCTGGCCGATATACTTGGCCATAGTTCTCTGGAAACAACAAGGATCTATCTCAGAACAACGATCAAGATGAAAAAACAAAAAATGGAAAGGATAAAGTATTAATGGAACACACAAAGGAAGAAATTTTAAATGCGTTACACATTATAAGAGATGAATGTATAAAAAATACAAATTGCGAAAGATGCCCATTTAGGCTTGAATCTCATCGTTGCTATATTCAAAACATTCGACCAAATGTTTGGAAGATTAAAAGGAATGATAATTGGAGGGCATTTGAATGATGCTGACTAAAGAAGAATGTTTAAATTCAGTAAATGAATTGATATTAAATTGGGGATATGAAGGACTTGAAGAAGACTTGGAACCAATATACCAACTAATTAATGAACACTTTGACAATCCACCTTTGAAGTTTGAAGAGCTAAAAGAAAATATGTGGGTTTGGGACAATAACTGGAACCAATATTTTGAGATATGTGAAATATATCCACAAACAAAAGAATTTGATGTTTTAATTCATCAAAATAGAATCTAAGATATGAGCCTATGAAATTTGAAGAAAATCGTTTCTACAGAAAGCAGGTTATTCAATGAAAATATTGTTATTGATTTTGGATTTTATATTTTACAGTATAATTTACTTTTCGATGAAGTTAGGTCTTGAATCAATTGGGATAACAGGTTTATTGAATTGGATTATCATAATTGTTTCTATAATTACTTATGATTTAATTAATTATTATTTAGAAATCAGGTGGGAGAATGAACAAAGAAACATTTTTTAGTCCAAAACCACCTATAAGAGATATAGAGCCACAAAGAGTAAATTGTATTGACCATAGAGAAATGGAATTTGAATATTTTATGCATCTTTTGCTTAACGAAAAATTGATGGAGGATCAGGAATGAAAGAATTAAAACCATGCCCTTTTTGTGGAGGAAAGGCAGTAATACAGATACGAGATGAAGAAGGTAATTTACACGATAAAGAATACGAAAAGAGTCCTTGGAGTGGCTTGTATTATACAATAGGTCATTATCATGAAGATAACATAATTTGTCCTATTGCTAATTATAAAATCGATAATGGACAGATGGGTGTTTATTTATTTCCAAAAAAAGAAGAAGCAATAGAAGCATGGAATAGGAGAGTAGGAAATGAAAGCCGAACAAATATTTGAAAGATTAGGATGGGAAAAGGTAGAAGATTAAACATCATGTAAGATGTATAAAAGAGGATATAGAACGATATATTTTCTACAAAATGATCGTTGGATAGTAACATCAGCAGGTCCTATGAGCATGGATGTTCTAAAAGCAGTAAATACGCAATGTAAAGAACTAGGGTGGTTGAATGATTGACTATGATGGATGTGTAGGTGTCCAAGTTATGCCTGATAATCCGAATGCGTTATTGCATTTTTTTATAAAAATACACCAAATTTTAATAGGTGAAGAAGAGTTGAAACAACGAAAATTAAAGAACAAGCAAATGGAGTTGGAACTCAAGTGTATAGATCCTGGTTTAAACCCAGATCTACACATTACAGGAGGGAATTGGCATGTTAGGAATAATAATGTGGTTGGTGTTCACAATTCTAGCAATCGCAGCAATCATAAATGTGATTGTTAATTGGAAATATAAATATATGACTTATAACTTAGCGTTACTCATTATGTGGGTATGCATCCTTTTTATGTGGATCGCTGTAATTATCAATAATGCTTTTTAGTACCAAATAGAAGGAGAGAAACAATCATGAAAAATTATGAATTTCACAAAAATAAACTATCTGCCGGAGAAGCAATCTGTATTAGTGCTTTTATTTGCAGACATGGAAAATCTTGTGATGAACTTGAATGTAAAAAATGCGAATTTGACGAAAACTTAGATTTGTCGTTACGTATATTATTGGCTGAACATATAGATCCAATAAAATTAAAGTCTTGGGAATACGATTTGATAAGAACAAATGATATGTCTCATAACCGTGCGTTTGAAAGTTTCAACACATACATGAACATGAAACGAATAGGACATTTTGCAGGTATTAAAAATACCTCCATTACACTTGAAGATATCCTGAATAATTGTGAGGTCATCGATGATTAGAAAAATTCTTCCTCTAATCATCTTGGCTCTAGCATTATGGCTGATGGAAATAATTAGCTTTCCATTGTTGGAAGACGCAGGACCAATGCCAGGAATGGAGTCATTTTATGAAGAATATCATTGAAATAGTTTTAACTGTACTTGGATGTTTTTTAACGGTCATTGTATACACCATATTTGCGATGATTTTATCATTAATCGCATTTTGGCCAATCGTATTGTTGGTTGGTCTTGCGTTTTCCGTAATGTAATGAGAAAAAAGGAGTTTAAGATGAGGTAGATATGCCAAGATACAATGAATATTTGATGTTGAATCCAAATGATCCAACAGAGGTTCTTGGAGAAGTCACAAGTAAGAAAATTCAAAAGGACATGAACATGAACAACTTCCAATTCAGATCCTGGTTAAGTAGAGGCGGCATGTATAAAGGATGTGTCCTGGTCGAAAAATATTTTGATGAAGATCCGAGAGAAAAAAAGCAGTTTGATCAGTTGATTTTAACTAGCGATTCAGGCAAAAGATATTATGCTACTTCGGATTTCCGCATCTACGTGATTTATAAAAACAGGAAGAAAAAATATCTTTCGATATATCGAAAGAAAGGACGTAGAAATCAATATTTTGTGAAACTTGGGGACAAGGAACAAAATGCAGTGCGTATTTTTGCATTACAGTTTCTAGGGATGCGATCCAATCAGGTATGCATACTCGAAGGAGACCTGAGACTTGAAAATATCAAGATATTCAATAAGCACGATTTTGCAAGCATCACAGGCAAAATGTCAAAATCAATCCCTGTAGGATTGTTCGATTCAGATCATAAAGTACGTGAATGGCAAAGTGCTAGAGATGCTGCAAAGGATCTATACATCAGCAGACAGACAGTATGTGATTACTGTAATGGAAGAACTAAGAAACCCATGTATGATCTCAGGTGGCTTAGTCAAGATTTAAGGAGCAAAGGAATATGAAATACAAAGAGTTTGATGAAGCAAATCAACTTCATAAAAAAATCGAAGATCTACAAAGTTTAGTAGATCTGTTATCTTGCATCACTACTGTGATAGCGAAGATAGAAGGTAAAGGAGTAAATACGATAGATATAGATCTTCTTCCAATGATACGAAAAAAATCTTTTCGTTTCGTATCAACATATGACTTAGATGAAGAAGATATTCATTTTATGCTGGATTATTTCAAAAAGAAACTGAAAAGAAAAGAAAGTGAGTTTGAAAAACTATGATTAAATTAAGTGAAATCGAAACTAAATATGGTAATTATCTTGTAGATGAAGATAAACTAAAAGAATTATTGGTAAAGCCAAAGCCTAAAACAATCTGGGACCTTAAAGAAGGGGATACATATTATCATATTAGTGCAAATTTTGGGGTTCTGCCATCTGTTTGGTATAATGATGCACCTTCTAATTTAAGAAGGAATTTGGGAACAGCGTTCCTGACTGAAAAAGAAGCAGAGATGGAATTTTGCCGTGAAGTATGTGAAACGATCATGATGAAGTATGGCAGAAGAACGTTTAAGTATAAAGATGATAACTATTCACTTCAATTCGACAATACAAGTAAAAAAGTATATGTTGAAGTTTGGCATACTTGTCAGTTTCAAGGTTCTATTTACTTTGACACAAAAGAACTTGCTAAAAAGGCAATAAATGAAATCGGTGAAGAAAGACTTAAAAAGTATGTCTTTCGAATTGAGGAATAAAAGATGGACAAAGAATTAGTTAAAAAGATCATCCATAAACATGGAACTGTCACTCAGTCGATGATCGCAATGGAAGAATGCTCTGAGTTGATCCAGGCAATCAGTAAATGTTTGAGAAGTAAAGAGATGATACCAACCGAAGTGAGAGAACATCTAATTGAGGAAATGGCAGATGTCATGATTTGTTTGGAACAGTTGATGGCCATGTATTCGATCACAGATAAAGAACTGATAAGTTGGATCGAAAGGAAAGAACTTCGATTGAAAAAGAGAGAAGGCATCATATGAACAAAGTATTGCTGATTGGTCGATTGACGAAAGACCCGGAGATACGACATACACAGAATGGAGCAACGGTCGTATCGTATACACTAGCAGTAAACAGACGTATTCAGACTCCAGGACAACCGGATGCAGATTTTATCAATTGTGTAGCATGGAACAAGACAGCGGATTTAATGGCACAGTATTTGCACAAGGGATCATTGATCGGTGTTGAAGGACGCATTCAGACACGTTCCTATGACAACCAGTATAGAAATCGTGTATATATCACGGAGGTCATGACCGAAAGCATACAGTTCCTGGAACCAAAGAATGCAGGAAAACAAAACACTGGATATGAGCCAAACAATACAGTCGGTTATGATCCAAATGAAACATTGAACATCGATGCCGATGATCTACCATTCTAAGGAGGAACAAATATGAATCAAGATGTAGAACGTATAGAGGTAGTTGATCCATCTTATATACCGTTTAACGTAAATTGTGGAGAATACTATTTGATTGATGAAGAAAATGAAGATATAAAAGATCTGCTTTATATATCTCCAAACACCTTAAAATTTAAAATGAATAAAGGCTGTATTGTAATAAAAATCATAAAAAAACAGGGTCAAAAATCTTAAAAAGTTTTTGATGTTGAAAAAGCGGAAAAGTATTCGATAAATATTGAACATTTGAAACGTTAATTTTTGTGAAGATAATATGTAGTAATCTACACATAGAAAGGAGGAGGCATGATTGACAAATTAGTCGATAGAGGATTCGATAAAGTGTGTGATAATCAAGTCCTTTTGATATACGAAAAGGGGATGGACAAAATCACCATCAACAAGATAGCCAAGACGATAAAAGCAGAAAACACATTCAATGGAATAGGACTTGAGTTATCGTTTATAGAATTAAAGATCATTTATGAGATGATCAGTGAAATGGAGGATTAGGAAGAAAAAAGAAAACAAGGAACTAAATGACATGATTGCTCGTCAGATCCAGAAAAGTTACACAGCTGACGAGCAGAAAAGAAAAGTTCATAAATTAGGCACGATTTGTGTACAGAATGGAATTGATGAAAACGATCTTTTTAAATTGATCAGAGATAGAAAGTCGATCGAAGATTATGAATGGACATCCTAGGAGGTTAGAGTAAATGGACAGAAAAGACTATATCCGAGCAAAAACAGATATTCTTTGGAGCAAGTTATATAACTATCGTAGATTTAATACGGAATACTTGTTTCTTCAAGATGAACTGGCAAAGTTGGATGAGAAGGTAAAGGATCTTCAAAAGCCAAAAGGAATATCGTTAAGTGATGATCGTGTACAGAATCCAAAAAGTCAGGACACGATATTGTTGGAAATATTCACAAAACAAAAGCAAGTTGAGAAGGAAATGCTGTTTGCGTTTGGCAAGATGAGTGAAATACGAACGATCATCAACTTAATAGAAGATGAGGACATCAAGGGTATAGCAATTAAGAAGTTCGTCAATGATGTATCCTGGGATGAATTAGCACATGAGTATTGCTGCGATCGTGGCACTTTGGTCTATAAGATAAAAAAGGAACTTTCGAAATTTCTTCATTTTTCACAATGTGAAAAGGATTAGTGTGTTATTATGATATCGTCGAAAAGATCAGGACAAGAGAGTCTTGGTCTTTTTTTGTGCAATGTTGGGAGAATTGGTGAATCCGATAGTTTGCTAAACTATTGTGCTGTCAGGCACTGAAGGTTCGAGTCCTTCACATTGCGCCAGATGCTGTGTTGGACAGTAGGGAGTCAAGTGGTCTTGAAAACCATCGTCCTTTGCGGGATTGTAGGTTCGAGTCCTACACACAGCGCCAAATGGCAGATTGGTGTAACGGTAACATAACAGTCTCTTCAGCTGTTGAAGATGGTTCGACTCCATCGTCTGCAACCAAAAAGAAAGGTGGATATTCATGGATTATAGCAGTAGCAGATGGCGCAAGAAGCGATTGCATATTCTTAAGAAAGATAAGTTTATCTGTCAGGTCATGAAGTGGTATGGCTTGAGAGAAGAAGCAACGATTGTGCATCACATCTATCCTGCAGATGAATATCCTGAATATAGATTCTGTGATTGGAATTTGATATCTGTATCAGCCAATGGACACAATAAGCTAGAGAATCGATTGACTGGAGAGTTAACTGATCTTGGACGTTGGTTGATGGAAAAGACGATACCTGGTCAGGACTGGCGAACGAGCAAAGAGAGGTATTCAATATGACGGAATTACTTGAATCAATTGATATGACCTTGAAACTATATCTTGGCTATCGTGCCGGTCTGATAACGCAAAAACAAATTGCAGAATATCTAGGCATCGACATCGATGCACTGGAAAAAGAAAAATATTTTTTATAGATCCCCCCTGTTTTTGAAATCGATTCGTAATCAACGAATCTGGGGGAGTGGAGGTTTTTCCAACTCTGGTTGATTTTTGGAGTTAAAGAGAGGCAAGGAGGTGAGGTTCGAAAAATGGCCAATAGAAAAGTGTATGATCGAAAATATCAAATCGTTAAGAAAACCAAAGAAAACATGCAGAATCTGGGCACTTTCAAAAAAGAGTTCGAGCCTACAATCCGAAGATATGCAGATGTAAGAATCCAATATGATTCTTTAAACCGTTCAATCGCAAAATCTCTAAAAAACTCTGAAGACATTCCACCTTCATATTTCAAATCAATTGATAATTTACAGAAACAATTGCTCGTACTTGAAGATACATTGGGTTTGACTCCAAAAGGATTAAAGACTTTACAAAGGCATGGCTTAGAAACGAAGAAAGTATCCATGTTAGAAAAGGCTTTAAGTGGCGGAATTTAGTGGTAAGTATGCATCGGATGTCCGATGGTATTGCGAGCAAAGACTTTCTGGAAAGGTCAAATGTAATGAGTACCAGTTAAAAGGGATTGAAAGATTTTACCGAGATCTTGAAAATGACAAATATGAATTCGATTCAAAGGATGCGGATTTCGTAATCGGTATTATTGAAAAAACGATTTGTCACATGCAAGGTGAAACACAAGAAGGAGAACCTTTACGAGGGACTCCTTTTCTTTTGATGCCTTTTCACAAATTCATTGTGTATAACATTTTGGGATTTTATCACAAAGGAACTTCGATCAAGAAGTTTCATGAAGCTTTGATCTTCATTCCAAGAAAAAATGTTAAAACAAGTTTCTCCGCATCCTTGGCTTATGCGCTTGGATTGCTTTATAGAAAGAGTGGTTCAAAAGTTTATGTTGTTGCTGCTGCATTGAATCAAACTTTGGAAACATTCAATTTTTTGAAGTACAACATCAAACACATGGGAGAGGATGATAATGACGGTGGTCATTTTCATATCATCGACAATAATAACGAACATTCCATCAAGGCGGAGATTGCCGATGGAATGTTTGAGTTGAAGGCTTTGGCCGCCAATCCAGATGCGCAGGATTCTTTCAACTGTAACGTAGCAATTGCGGATGAGATCCATGCTTTTAAAAAGCCGAAACAATATAACCTTTTCAAAGAAGCGATGAAAGCTTATACCAATAAGCTCATGATCGGTATCTCTACTGCCGGTGATGATCCAAACAGTTTCTTAGCGCAAAAGGTCAAATATTGCAAACGTGTATTGGATGGTGAAATCGAAGATGAACAATACTTCATCTTTATAGCGGAAGCCGATATGTCAACCAATGATAAAGGTGGTAAGTATTTAGATTATTTGAATCCAGATGTGCAGGCAATGGCCAATCCAGGAATTGGTCAAAGCGTACGTGCTGCGGACCTGATGAACGATGCGATCCAGGCGCAGAATGATCCACAACAGAGAAAGGACTATTTTGCAAAATCGTTGAATGTATTCACAAATCAGATCGATACATATTTCGACATGCCTTTGGTTGTAGCATCGGATATGAAGTACGATTGGACGATCGAAGAACTGGCCAAGTTACCAATCAAATGGTATGGCGGTGCGGACTTATCCAAACTCCATGACTTGACCGGTGTGTGTATCTATGGCCGATACAAAAATGTCGATATCTGTATCAGCCATGCGTTTATTCCAAAATCCGTTGCCAACTTAAAAGCAGATGAGGATAACATTCCAGTATTTTGGTGGGAAGAAGAAGGATGGTTGACGATCTGCAATAGCAACGTGATCGAATATGAAGAAGTTGTGAATTGGTTTATCAAAGTTCGAAAAGCCGGATTCAAGATTCGATGGGTCGGATATGACAGGCGATATTCAAGAGAATTCATATTGAAAATGAAACGTGCTGGATTCAAGATCCGAGATCAAAAGCAGTTATATGTTGAAAAGACGGAAGCCTTTCGAGAAATCGAAAAGAAATTCAATATGCAGGAATTCTATTACTTGCATAACAAAGCTTATGAATATTGTGTCGGGAATGTCAAAGTTGTTGAAGACAGTGACGATTTTGTAAGATTTCAAAAAGTCATGCCGAACCAACGTATCGACTTGTTCGATTGCAGCGTGATCGGATGTAAACAAATGTTGATTGCGAATGAGAAGTCGACATCCGCATCGATGTTTATTGATTAGTAGGAGGTGATATCTTGTCAAAGAAAAAGAATATTAAAAGAAAACAAACAAGATCTACTTCAAAACAAGATAGATCTTCCTTTGGATTATGTGTGAGTGACTGGGATTCCATCATTACCGATGGATATATTCCTTTATCCCAGAATCCAGAAATTATAAGTGCAGTCAATAAGATTGCCAATTTGGTAGGAACCATGACCATTTATTTGATGGAAAACCGAAAGAATGGGGACTATCGAATTAAGAATGCTCTATCTAAAATGGTGGATGTAACTCCAAATCCTTATATGACACGATCAACATTTATTGCAGGAATCGTGCGTTGCCTACTTTTGGAAGGCGATGGAAATGCAGTGATTTTTCCAAGCACGAAAAGTGGATTGTTGGAAGGTTTGTATCTGTTGTCACCTGGAACTGTCTCATTTATTCAAGATGGTTTTGCATACAAGATGGGATACAATGGAAAATACTATTCGAATGATGAATTGATCCATGTGGTGATGAATCCAGATCCATATTATCCTTGGAAAGGGACTGGATATCGGAAGTCTTTGAATTCGGTTGCAAATACATTGAACCAAGCTTCATCGACAAAAAAAGAATTCATGGAAAGCAAATGGAAACCTTCAATCATTGTCAAAGTAGACAGTATGACCGATGAATTTTCTTCAAAAGAAGGAAGATCCAAGTTGCTTGAAAAATATGTTTTATCAAATGAAGCCGGAGAACCTTGGTTGATACCAGCCGATGGCTTCGATGTAGTACAAGTGAAACCATTATCACTGAATGATCTAGCGATCAGTTCCAGTGTGGAAATGGATAAAAAGACGGTGGCCTCTTTATTAGATGTGCCGCCTTTTGTTTTGGGTGTTGGGAATTTCAATCGTGATGAATGGAACAATTTTATCAACACTCGAATCAATGTGATATGCACTGCAATCCAGCAGGCATTCACACGATCATTGTTGATCAATCCAGATTGGTATTTCAAATTCAATCGCAGATCGTTGATGTCTTATGACTTACAAACACTGTCGACGGTGGCATGTGATTTGATGGCAAGAGGCATCATTTCTAGAAACGAAGCTAGAGATTCTATGGACTATTCACCGAGGGAAGGCCTAGATGAACTGGTAATGCTTGAGAATTACATACCAGCAGGAATGATCGCAGATCAAAAGAAATTGAATCAAGGAGGTGAGAACAAATGAGAAAAGAAAGACAGATAAGAAGTATCCATTCAAAATTCGAAACCCGTGAAAATGAGGGAAAGAAATTCATTAGTGGGTATTTCGCTGTATTTAATTCAAATTACGAATTATGGGACAAAGCTTCTGAAAGTGTTGATCCACATGCTTTTGATGAAACATTGGGAAATGATGTTCGTGCATTGATTGATCATCAGACACATCTGGTTTTAGGTCGAAACAAAGCTGGAACATTGACATTACGCATTGATTCCAGAGGGCTTTGGGGAGATATAGAAATCAATGAGTCAGATCAAGATGCCATGAATTTATATGCACGTGTTCAAAGAGGGGATGTTGACCAATGTTCTTTTGGCTTTGATATCCAGGAAGAGAAATTTGAAGAAAGAAAAGATGGTTCCGTTCACTGGACGATTCTAAAAGTAGATCTCTATGAAGTATCTGTTTGTACTTTTCCTGCATATGAAGAAACATCGGTTTCTGCACGAAAAGCCGACTTGAAATCAATTGAAAAAAGAAAGGTCGATCAATTCAAATCCGATCTTTTAAAACGTTTGAAAGGAGACAAATAAGTATGTCATTAAGAGTTTTGATGGCTCGAAAAAAAAGAGATAACGCTAAAAAGCAATTGGAAGTTTTAAGAGCAAAAGATGCTGATTTCGAAAAAAGAGAAGCTGAATTAGCTGAAGCTGTTGAAGAGTTGAACGAAAATTCAACAGAAGAAGAAAAGGCTGCAGTTCAAGAAGAAGTTGATAAATTTGAACAGGAAAAAGCGGATCATGAACAATCTAAACAAGATCTAGAAAAAGATATTGAAGAAGTAGAAAAAGAAATCGAAGAAGTTGAAAGTAAAAATCCGGGAGAACCAAAGGCTCCGGAAGTTCCAAACGATGGTGAAGGTCAAGCAAGATCAAAAGGAGGATTTAAACCAATGAACAAAAGAAGCAAATACTTTGGAAATACGATTCAGGAACGTGATGCATTCTTTGCACGTGAAGATGTAAAACAATTCTTAGGAAATGTTCGTACTGCAATCAAAGAAAAACGTGCAATCGATAATGCAGGTCTTTTGATTCCTGAAGTTATGTTGCCAATCATTAAACAGATTGCAGAAGAAAATTCTAAATTATTGAAACATGTAACAGTTCGTAATATTTCTGGTACAGGACGTCAGAATATCATGAATGATATGCCAGAAGGTATCTGGACTGAAATGTGCGCTTCATTGAATGAATTATCTTTAGGATTTAATGATGTCGAAGTGGATGGTTATAAAGTTGGTGGTTACTTCGCAGTATGTAATGCAACTTTAGAAGATAGCGATGAAAACTTAGCTGCTGACATTGTGGAAGCATTAGGGAAAGCAATTGGGAAGGCAAAAGATAAAGCGATCCTTTATGGATTTGGTACAAAAATGCCATTAGGTATTGTAACTCGATTGATGCAAGAATCTAAACCAAGTGATTATTCAAACACTGCACGTGTTTGGAAAGATCTACATACATCAAATGTATTTACTGGTACAAACTTAAAAGGTGTTGCATTATTCCAAGATATCGTTGATAAATCATCTTGCACATACAACGATTATTCAAATAGTGAATTGACTTGGGTGATGAATAAAAAGACTAAGAATAAATTGATGATCGAAGCAATGGGTACAAACATGAACGCTGCAATCGTAAGTGGTATGAATAATACGATGCCAGTTGTTGGTGGAGCAATCGAAACATTGAATTTCATTCCTGATAACACGATCATCTTTGGACAATTTGATTGCTACTTATTTGCAAATCGTGCTGGACAGAAAATTGAACAATCTAAAGAATGCCGATTCTTAGATGATCAAACAGTATTCAAAGGTACTGAACGTTGCGATGGTACACCAGTCATTGCAGAAGCCTTTGGTATCATGACTATTGATGATACTGCTCCTGTTAAGACAATCGCATTCACAGCAGATACAGCTAATGATGCAACTTTGGAAAACTTGACATTAGGTTCTGAAACATTATCATTCAGTCCAGATACTTACGCATATTCAGTAACAGCTACAGGTGCGGATGCTCAAGTAGATGCAGTAGCAGCACAAGATGGCGCACGTATCACTGTGGAATATGACGGAAAGAAAATCAACAATGGTTCAAAGATCAAATTTGAAACAACAGAAAAAACATTGAAGATCAATGTTAAACATGGCATGGGAAATACAACTTATACCGTAAAAGTTAAGAAAGATGCTGAATAATCATGCTATTAGATAAAGAAGATAAGCTAGATCTTTTAAAGCGTAATCTTCAAACGAATACAACTGCCAACGATGAATATCTAAAAGCTTTGCTTGATCAATCTGTTGCCTTGATGAAACGTAGAGGAATTGTAGAAGAGGACTCGATGGATTATCATATGGCACAGGTTGATTATGCTGCGTTTCTGTTTAGAAAGCGCGCCAATCTAGAAGCACCATTCCCTGAACATTTGAAGCAGGAATTGAGAGATATTTTATTCTCTCAAAAAATGAAATGACATTTGATGACGGTATCGTCAAGATCTATCGAAAAGTGAATGAAGCTGGCAAGGGAGAACTTCCTAAGCCAGCTCTTTCTTTTAAATCTTGGCATTATTTTTCTTATGGCATTTTGGGATATGGTCGATTTTATGAAGCAAAAAAATTAGATGAACAGTTGGAAGATGTAATCAATATCGAAAGGAACCGCCAAATTCATATTGGAGATATTGTAGTTTTGGAAGATGGAACACAATGCAGTATCAATACCATCAAACATTTAAACGATGAAGATGGGATTGGTTATACAGAATTGGCATTGGGACATATCAATGAACAGTTTGATTTCAAAAATTAAGAAGATCCATACCGCTTTAAATTCAATTCAATTTGATCATATCTATCATTACGATGCATCGACTTCTTCCAGTAATCGGTATATTGTGTGGCAAGAAGAGGCACAGGCAGATTCAAATTATTTGAACAATAATTTGGAAGAACAGACAGTACAGGGGTCCATCGATTTTTACACAAAAACAGAATTTGATGATTTGGCGGATGAAATTCAAAAAACACTGGTTGCACATAGCATCGCTTTTTCATTATTTTCAATTCAGTATGAAAAAGAAACAGGATACATTCATTACACATGGAACTGGGAGGTTTCGTGATGGCTAAAATTGAAATGGGTAAAGGCTTTGATGCCTATCTTTCAGCGTTAGAAAAATGGGAAAAGAAAGACAATGTACCTGTTATGAAGATGGCACTCTATGATGGTGCAAGTGTGGTACTGGATGCGTTGCATCAGGAGATATCAACGTGGTCTGGAACCGATCCGATGAATGGACCGACTTCCATTGATAAAGAGGACCTTTTAAAAGGTTTGGGTATTTCTCCTATGGATTATAATGGAAATGATGTAGATGTGAAAATAGGATTTGCCGGATATGGACATAAAACTGCTAAATATAATGAAAAAGGAGTTCCGATTCCGATGATTGCAAGGTCGATCATTGCTGGTACTTCCTTTCGTAATAAGTATGATTTTGTCGGTAAAGTTGTAAGAAAAACTAGAAATCAATCCATTGAAAAAATGGATGAAACTTTAAATAAAGAAATAGAAAAGAGGTTAAGCAATGGCTAAAAAAGGTTTATCAAGATTGTTCTTTGCAAAATACACCTATGCAGCAGAATCTGGTGTTAAATATACCGATGGATGCGAAACAGAGAAACTAGCATCGTATTCCGTTGAAACAGAGTCGAGTGATGATAGCGATCTTTATTTGAACAATGGTGTTGCTGAAACAGAAAAAGGACGATTCACAACAGGAACTTTGACACATTCAACTGGTGATTTAACCAATGAAACTTCAAAATTGATTTTAGGTTTGAAAACAACAACTGTAACTATCGAAGGAATTGATGGTTCTGGTGTTGAAGAAATGATCTATGATGATGATGTCAAACCGATTGATTGTGGTGTTGGTTTTGTTGAATTACATCAAACAAATGGAAAAGATTTTTATCGTGCAATCGTGTTGGCACGTGTTGCATATAACATCCCAAATACTTCAGCAAATACAAGAGGTGAATCTGTTGAATGGCAAACGCAGGAAGCAACCGCTCGTATTTTACGTTCTGAACAAAAAGATAGCACATATAATCATCCTTGGAAGTATAGTGCAGATCTAGATTCAGAAGACAATGCAGTGAAATATATCAAACATAAATTGAATATTACTGATTCTGGGGAATAGAGGAAATTGAATGTTAACAAAAGTGATTTATATCGATATTGATGGAAAAAGTTATCCAATGACTTTTTCCCTTGCTTGTTTAAAACACATGGATTCAATTCAGATGATCGCATCAAAAGTGCAGAAGAATCAAAGTATATCGGATTCTGCAGAGGTCATTGCACGTATGCTTTCAGCTATGATCACAAGTGGTTGTTATTATTGCAATGAAATGCATCTTACAAATTATAAAAACTCACCGGCTGAAAATGGAAAGATCAAACCATTGTCTGAAGAAAAGATTCTGCATTTTATTCCTGCCGATGAACAAAGCTTGAAGTATGTTGTTCAGAAGATCCAATTATGTGTAAATGTATCAAACGCTAAGAGCATCAATGCAGTGAATTCTGTCAATTCAAAAAAAAAGAAGAAAAAGCGTTAAGAGGAGATAGTAATCTCTACCTTTATGCACGTGCAATAGGGTTGGGGATGAAGCCTGCTCTAGTGATCCATATGCCGATGGGAGAACTATCTGAAATTGTGGATTGCAATCTTATTTTAAATGGATATTGTGATGAATATCTAGCATCAGATGATGCATATGTAAACGTAGATCTAGAGTAGGAGGTGTATATCGAAGCCATATGATATTGGTCCGAAAATATCGATTAAAGGTGAAAAAGAATTTAATCAGTCGATCCAACAGATTAATCAATCTTTAAAAGAGTATGGTTCTGAATTAAAAGCAATTTCTACTCAATTTGATGAGAATGGAAACAGTCAGGATGCATTGATTCAAAAGAATCAAAATTTGCAAAGGCAATATGACCTTCAACAACAGAAAATCAAGTTATTGAATGATCAACTTGAAAAGCAGACCGCTTATTTGAATGAGCAAAGGCAAGAAATCGAACGATTGACTGCTGAATATGGAGAGAACTCGAAAGAGGTTCAGAAAGCAAGAAATGCGTATGCTTCGACTGAATCCAGTATTTCAAAATTAAAAACATCCATCAATGAAACAACATCGTATTCGAATAAATTATCGAATGATATTAATAAGAATAATAAGATGTTGGATGAGATGGCATCTGGGTCAAGAGATGCTGCAACTGGTTTAGAAAAAGTCGGAGACTCTGCCAATGATGCATCCAATGATTTAGATGATATGAGTTCATCAGCTGATGAACTCAATGAAAATTTTAAAAAAGCCTTTAGTGCAGAAGCGGTTGCTGACTTTGCTTCAGGTGTAACAGACAGCTTAAAAGGTGTAGTCGAAGAATCTAAAGAATATTTAAAAATCATGGGTTCTTTGGAAACTTCTTCTAGGAATTTAAATTACACAACAGCCGAAACTACGCAAACATACAATCTATTGTATGGAGTGTTGGGTGACACACAGACTGCTGCTACAACTACTGCCAATCTTCAGGCACTTGGTTTGGAACAACAGGATTTGATCAATATCACCAAAGGTGCAATTGGGGCTTGGGCAACGTATGGAGATTCTATTCCAATTGATAGTTTGGCTGAATCTATCAACGAAACGATTCGAGTTGGCCAAGTGACAGGTACATTTGCCGACATGTTGAACTGGGCCGGAACCAGTGAGGATGCCTTTAATGAAAAGTTGGCAAATTGTTCCAGTGAATCAGAACGTGCAAAATTAGTGCTTCAGGAAATGGCAAATCAAGGATTGATTGGTGCTGCCGATGCTTGGAATGCAAACAATAAGAACCTTGTCGATGCAAATTTGGCACAGGAAAATTACAATAAAACGATGGCTGAATTGTCTAAAACGATCATGCCATTGTTTACTACGGTCATGCAAATTGTGACGGAAATCGTTAAATTGTTTACACAATTGCCAGAACCAATTCAATTAGGGATTGTTGCGATATTAGGCATCATCTCATTACTGTCCGGACTCGCTCCAATCATAACCGCTATTGGAATGGCAAGTGGAGGTGCGGCGGTAGGAACTGGTGCATTATCTACCACATTATTACCGATTGCAGGAGTAGTGTTGGGTATCATCGCAGCAATTACTGCATTGATATTAGTGATCCAAAATTGGGGAGCGATTACCGACTGGATCGGTCAAAAGTGGGATGAATTAAAACAATGGGCATCTAACCTTTGGGAGAGTATCAAAGCTTCCTGGAATGAAGGTATTGAAAATGTAAAGAATAAATTGGACAGTTGGGCGCAGGGAGTTGCAGATACATTCTCCAATGCATTGAATTCTATTAGTCAATGGATATCGGATACGATTTCTTCTGTGGCCGAATGGGCATCAAATTTAGTCAACAAAGGAAAAGAAGCAATCGATAACTTTTGTTCAACGATTGGAAACGCTGTATCATCGTTGCCTGGGAAATTCCTTCAATGGGGAAAAGATATGATTGATAATTTCATTCAAGGTGTAAAAGAAAAATTGAGTGGATTATTTGGAATCTTTGGAAATATCACTGGATGGATTCGAAAAAATCTGCACTTTTCCGTACCAGATGAAGGACCTTTAGCAGATGCCGATACTTGGATGCCTGACTTCATGGATTTGATGGCAAAAGGAATTCATGACAATCGAACAAAAGTTCAAAAGGAAGTCATGGATTTGGCAGATATGATGAAGTTAGAACCATCATATAATTCAAGTAGTCGAACAGTCACAAATCCTACGATCGTTGTAAATACAACAACATCGCTAGATGGTAGAGTGATTTCAAAGAATACAGAAAAGCATATTGGAAATAGACAGGAAAGTTTGGCATATATGAAAGGATGATCGTATGAAAGATGATATTTATTTAGACTATAGATCATGCATCAAAATGGGATTGTTTCCGGTCAAACCGCCTGTCATTCCGACTGCCAAAAAGCAATACAATGAAGTCACAATTCCAGGAAGAGATGGTATCTTTTATGAAGACCTAGGCACATACGATGATATCGTGCTTCCTGTTGAATTTAATTTTCAATCAAAAAAGAAAACAGTTGATGAACGCTTCCGATATTACAGAAGCGTTCTTTTCAATGTTAAAGAATTGATGCGTGATAGTGATCCAGATATGTATTATCGAATTAAAAAGATTGAGATAGGCAATTTGGATCGTGGCACTTCCAATACGATAGGCACGTTCCAATGTGATTTTACATTGGATCCTTATGCCTATTTAAGAGCTGGCAAAAAGAAAATGACTCCTAATCGAGTAAAATTCAATCGATATGATGTATGCCATCCAATTTACGTAATTACTGGTGAAGGTGTTTGCCAATTGAAAATAAATGGAAATACCGCATCATTGAATGTGACGGATACAGTTTATATCGATACAGATTTACATCTGTGTTATCGAGATGATGGCACATGGATCAATACTTCTTTGAGTGGTTATTATGAAGATCTGTATTTGAAACATGGAATAAATGAATTGTCTTTTTCTTCCGGATTTGATGTTCGAATTATTCCAAATTGGAGGACGATCGTATGATAAGTATATATTCTCCAGGCAATGAAGGTTTTGAAAAGAATGGAAATTGTACTTTATTTCCGACATCATGTATTGCTCACTTTGAAATTAATGGAGAGTGGACGGTCACAATGATACATCCACTTGATGAACGATCTGATTTTATAGAAAAAGATGCAATATTGAAAGTTCCAACTCCATATGGAGATTTACTTTATCAAATTAAAAAATATGATAAATCAGATTATGACGTTCAAGTGACAGCTTATCCAATTTTTTTAAGAGCCAAAGGACTGGCTCCTTTTTTATGGGATAAACGAGCAGTCAATTGTACCGGTCAAAATGCACTAGATATCATTCTAGGGGATAGCAATTATCAAGGGGAATCGAATATCACAAAGACTTCGACTGCTTATTTTGAACAAATGAATGTGATCCAGGCAATTAATGGTGATACAGACAATTCCTTTATCAATCGATGGGGTGGCGAGATTGCCTGGTTGAACAATAAAGTGTTGATCAATGATAGACTTGGCGAAGAAAATCAATTCAGGGCCGAATTTGGATATAACTTATCTGGAGTCACAGAAACTTATGATGATTCAGAAGTCATTACTCGAATATATCCTAAAGCATTCAATGGGTATATGCTTCCAGATCATGAGAGTATCGATAGTTCTCTGATCAATAACTATACAGAACCAAGACCGCAGATTGTCGAATACTCAAATATCAAATTAGCTTCGGATGCATCGGAAAACGATGCAGAGAATGGAGTGATTGTCTGTGAAACATTGGATGATTTATATGATGAATTGCGGAGCGCTGCATCCAAAGATTTTGAAAATGGATGTGATCTTCCAAAAATAACATATCAAGTATCTTTGGTTGATTTATCGAGATTGGACATTTACAAAGAATTCAAAGATTTGGTGAAAATCAATCTTGGAGATTCTGGAAAAGTTCGTCATCGAAAAATGAAGATTGAAACAACGCAAAGAGTCATATCAATGGATTATGACTGTATTTTAGAAAAAATAGATAGCATGACATTGGGAAGCGATACTGCTTCCTTTTTTGAAAAAGTAGGGTCAGTCACAAGCTCTTATGAAAAAGTTGTCGACATGAAAAGCAATACTGTCATTGCAGAAAAGGTGCAAGGCATTATCAATGCAGCAAAAGCATCATTAAAAGCGCAAAAAGATGTGGCACATAAACAAGAGATACGTGCCATGCTGTTTGAGGATTTGGATCCAAACAGTCCAACCTTTGGCGCTATGTGTGCTGGAACACAGGGAATTCAAATTTCAAAAAAGAGGAATGAAACCAATACGGACTGGGTATGGGGAACCGCTATTGATTTTGAATCGATTATTGCTGATTACATCATCACAGGTATTCTTTCAGATAAAAATGGAAACTTCTATCTGAATATGGACACCGGTGAATTGGTCATGAATGATGGTACGTTCAGAGGGGTGCTAAATACGTACAAAGATGTAGGTATTGGCAATTGGTTATATCTAGGAACGCAAGCTACCGATGGTAACTTTTCAGCATCTGGTATGACAGTTGGGCCATTAGGGTCAGGCACCGAGAATAAACCATTGATAAATATGTGGGGTAATCAAAATAATCGTTCAGGATCCATAAATATTCTTCCATTTAGTGGCGCAGATGATTGTAGTATTTTTTTGACTCGTGATAACAATGAAAATTCAATTCAATTGAAAACTTCAGCTTTAACAATCAACGGAAAAGGTGGTTTGACAGGAACATACCGAGTAGAAAATTCATTAACCGTTGAAAAAGGATTAGTCACAGGAGTCAGCTAATGGCACAGTCATTTCAAACATTTGTCAACACGTATAATGGGACTGGTCATGATGTGGATGGCTATTATGGTGCTCAATGCTGGGATGGTTATGCATTTTATGATCAATGGCTAGGATATAGTCCGATCCATTGTACTGCTACCGGCGGTGCACGTGACCTTTGGGAACGGAGATACTCCAATGGAATGCTGAATAATCACGATATCGTGACTGGTTCATTGCAGGATGGAGATATTGGTGTTTGGACCAATGCATACGGTGGAGGTTATGGTCACGTTGCCATGTATTACAAAGGTCAGTGGTTCGGTCAAAACCAAGGCGGTCCAGCTTATCCTGGTGGAGGTGCAGTATACAATATTGCTTTATTATCTTATCCAGATGGTGGAGTATTTAGACCAAAGTGTTATGCCAGTGGTTCCGGTGGAACAAAGAAAGTTTTAGAACTGAATCTTCAGAACGGATTAGTTGTTGGCGCAAGATGGATAGAAGTTGAAATCTAGGAGGTGATGTGATGAACTACATATCTTTTAAAAATAAAGATGTAACTCACGTCATAGATTGCATGCAATACGATACAGATCGTACTGCTGAATTTATGATAGAAGAAGTTGTCAAAAATAAAAATATTACGTATGAAATTGAAACCACAAATGAAAAAGAAGTAAAAGGAGACTGTACGATATCAGATGATAATGTGGTCTCTTTTTTGATTCCGGAAAATGTAACAGCATCTCCTGGTATTTACAAAGGTCAATTAATATCAAGAGATAGTGCTGGGTCATCAGCTCAAATCAGCAGTTTTCCTTTTTTGGTTTTAGTTGAAAAAGCAGTGCATGATCAAGACGATCCATATGAAGTCGCATTGTCTGAAGTCAGACAAGCGACACAAGAGTGTATCGATGCAACTGAAGACTTGAATGATATTAAGAGCGCTGCTCAAACTGCTACAAGTTCTGCCAATAGCGCTGCTTCATCAGCAAATGCAGCCGCAAGTAAAGCGAACACTGCAGTTAGCACAGCAAATGCTAAGATTCAAGAGATGGAGGAAATTATCGATCGATTTGGTGATATCAATCCAGAGGATTTGGTGACTCCAAGTGAATTGAATGCATTGAGAACAGAAGTAATAAATCTGATCAATGGTATCAAGAATGGTACTACTGATGTCATGATCGAAGTGGAGGGTTAATAATATGCGAACTCTCAAATTTAATGTACGTGGTCAGACTTTGGAAAAAGATCCAAAGTGTGATTATGGCAACATTGTCGCTGGATCCAAAGGATATCTATTATTTGAATTCAATTTTTCAGAAGAATTGAATGGATATCGAAAGGTCGCATGCTTCATTGATGGGCCGGATATTGAGTATGTACCAATCATCAATGATCGATGTATCGTTCCAGACAATGTGACCGACTCAAGAAAGATATTATTCTTTCTGACTTTCGTTGCAAATGATCAAAAGTTTGCGACTAATAAATTATCAATCAAGCAGGAGGTGATTGTGCAATGAAAACATTAGATGATGCACTAGCTGTCCTGGATACTCAACAAGAAGAGATTCAATACTGTACGATCGATCCAGAAACACGTGAAATCACTGTGCCGGATACATATAAAATTTTAGGTGTTGAATCCGATGAAGATGTAGAAAGGGTCTATTTTAAATGTCCAAAGATCGTAGGTGACAATATAGATCTTTCAAGTCTTGTAATTTTTGTAAACTATCAAAATGCATCTGGAGAAAAAGACAGATATTACTGTGATGATGTATCGGTAAAAGGAGACGAGATCACATTTAGTTGGTTGATTCCTCGTAAATGCGCGAAGACTCCAGGCACAATCCAATTTATTGTGTGTGCCAAAAAATCTGTCGAAGAAGATGTAACTAATGAATGGAATACTACAGTTGCTCGTTCTCAGGTCCTTGAAGGCTTGGAACCAGATGAGTTTTTTGAAGAGACATATCCAGATATAATTAATCAAATATTACAAGAACTAGATGAAATTAAAGCAATGGGCGGCGCAGGAGCACCGTCTTTTTATGTAAATGAAAAAGGCCATTTAATTGCTAAGTACGAAGAATAGGAGGATTGATTTTATGGCAAGAGAAGTAGATTTAGGATGCATTGTTCCAAGCATCGGAGTAAATGGGAACTGGTTCATAGGAGAAACCGACCTGTTGAAACCATCTCGTGGAGAAAAAGGTGATCAGGGAGATCAAGGCCCTCAAGGCGTACAAGGTGTACAGGGTCCAGCTGGTAAAGATGGTGTCACTCCAGAGTTGAGCATAGAGAACGGTCACTTAATCGCAACATACCAAGAATAGAGGTGTCATCATGGCAAGACGAGTTGATCTTGGCAACGTGATAGGTCCGCAAGGGAATCAAGGTGTTCAGGGGCCTAAAGGAGATCCTGGCGCTAAAGGTGCTGATGGGGTATCTGTTACAAGCATTGAGCAAACAACAGAATCATCTGCTGATTCTGGAACAAACGTGATTACCGTTACTCTATCAAATGGTGTCAAGCAAACGTTTAATGTCAAAAATGGTAGCAAAGGTTTGACGGGGGCTAAAGGTGATAAGGGAGACACTGGACCACAGCCCCCTCTTACTGATAATTTGACATCAACAAGTACAATATCTGCTTTGACTGCAGCAAAGGGAAAAGAATTAAATGACAAAATCACGTCATTATTAGCTGGTAATGATGCAGCTATGGCTGAACAATAGGAGGTAAAGTATTATGTCTTTATTCAGATTTAAATCGAAAGGAAAATTACGTCAACTGGTCGACCTGGTATATCCGGTCGGCTCTATTTATATTAGCACCGCTTCAACGAATCCAGGAACCTTGTTTGGTGGTACTTGGGAAGCGTTTGCGCCTGGTCGAGTTTTGATCGGTGCCGGTCAAGGAGATGATGGCACTACAAGTATGTCCTTTACTTCTCTAGGAACATATGGAAAATACAAGCATCAACATGAGCCTGGAACACTTGGCGCAGACTGGAACCATTTTGTGAACGGCTACCGAATGTATATGGATTATCGAGAAATTAACAATGGAACTAATTATCCTGAGAACAAGCGACTCTATATTGGATCATCAGATTTACAATCTGTGACAGATCGAACTGATAATGAAGCAAATGCATCTCAAATTGGGATATCTGGCAAAACTGAAAATACAGATAATATCATGCCTAGCATTGGTGTATATATGTTTAGACGTACCGCTTAGGTATGTCCTTTACTGCCAGTTCTACAGGTGGTAAATATAAGCATCAGCATGATTATGGGCTACAATTTAGAGAGTATTACGGTTTAACTTAGGCGGAGAATATGGAAGTTGTATTTCAACTTCTTTACCTAAAGTGAGTTTTAATACAGCAATAATATCTTGAGCATATTTCTGAGATATTCCACCTTTGCCATCACATCGACCTTCCTTTAATCGATTCAAAATGAATTCTTGAAGTATATCATTATTTAATTGATCTACTTCATAATTTCCAAGATTAGGAATGATTTGATTGTGTGAGATATTACAGTAGTTCGTAAATGTAGAATATTTCAGATAAATTTTTTGGTTTTTCAACCAGTCTAAAACTAGATTTTTGTATAGCATGAGAGCAGCACTTCCTTTCATGCTTTTTATTTTATAGAAAGAGGTAAGAATATGAGTGAAGAAGTTAAGAAGAATGAAGAGATCTATAACGATGATCCTATCTATGAAGAACCTTCAAAAAGCATCAAAATCGGTGATCTAGATATCACGCTATGCAATGAATTGATCCAGGAAATTAACGAGAATCTAAACATCACATTTGTGTGTGAATCTGAAATAGATGTCATTCAAGAGGCGTTTAAAACGAATAAGAATCCAATTGTGTATGGTGATGATTCTTATACTGGTTATACTGCTATTGATGAATTCGGATATAAAGTTGATAGCGAAGATAAAACTATTTATCGCATCACTTTATCCAAACCAGAAGGAGAAGAACCGGAAGGTGGATTAACACAAGAGCAGTCATTCGCAATTGCATGTGCGATTCCTTTGATGACAAATGATCAAATCTTACAGTGTGTATCTGTATTGACTGAATGGAAAGAATTCATTGGTGGAAAAATGAAAGCTAACCAAAGATTCCAATTCAATAAAGAGGCATGGGAATCAAGACAAGAAATTCCGGTTGTTTTAGAAGGACAAGAACCTGGTATAAGCACTGCAGCTCTTTATCAACGCATCAAAACTTCACACGCAGGAACACAGGAAGACCCAATTCCATACAGCCAATTAATGACTGTATATAAGGATAAATATTACATTCAGAATGATGTCTTGTATTTGTGCTTAGAAGACAGCGGTCAGCCTTTATATGCAGATTGTGAATCGTTACCACGTTATTTTCAAAAAGTAGAATAGAAAGAGTGAGGTAAATGAAAAAAATGAAGATGTTTGATTTTATGGACGCATATAATTCACTTTTAGGAGCGATCATTGCATCCTTAACGATGATCTTTGGCAAGCATTGGTTTTTGTTCGCTTTTTTCTTGGTCCTGAATATTATTGACTGGATCACAGGTTGGATGAAATCAAGAATGGCCGGAAAAGAGAATAGTGTCAAAGGCTGGCAGGGAGTTCTTAAAAAATTAGGATACTGGTTGATGATTGCCTTTGGCTTCGGCATTGCAGCGTGTTTGATTGAAGTTGGTTCTACGATTGGTGTTGATCTGCAGATCACTACTATTTTAGGATGGTTTGTCCTGGCATCGTTGATCGTTAATGAAGCACGTTCAATCGTTGAGAATTTTGTAGAGGCTGGATTCAATGTGCCAATGATCCTGCAGAACGGATTGGAAGTAGCTGATAAATTAATTAATAAAGAAAATGAGAGCGAGTAATCGCTCTTTTCTTTTGGAGATATTATGACTTATCAAGAATTTAAAAACCAGGTATTAGGAAGAGCCTATGACATTGACGGATATTACGGTGCACAATGCTGGGATGGTGTGATGTATTATCTTGAAAAACTTGGATATAGTCGTATTCATTGCAGCACTTCAGGCTATGTCAAAGATATATGGAACAATCGTGCATCGAACGGTATCTTGAATTTCTGTGATGAAGTCAGCGTGATGCAACCAGGTGATATTGCTGTTTTCTATGAATGTTCAGCAACACCATATTCACATATTGCAATATTTGACAGTGATATTGATGGTACCTATGGATATTTTCTTGGCCAAAATCAAGGAGGCGCTAATGGTGCATTTAATGTGATCGCTCTTCCTTATTCTGCTACCTTTGCAACTGCATTTAGACCTAAATGTTTCAGTGGTGAAAATACATCACAAAGCTATGATCCTAGCATGCTGATACCTGAGGTTGGTGTAGCAACCTTTAGAAATGATATTCCTATCACAGTTCATAGGGACAGTCCTACAGGGCCTGCTTTTGGCGCTATGTATAAAGGTGAAGTCCAGCAGTATGATTATAAATTGATTGGATTTGGCCATCGATATATTTCATGGCCATATGAGAAAGATCCTAGTATACGTGTTTTTGCTGCAGTATCACCAACTGAAGCAAGACCTGCAGAAGGTTCAGATGATCAATGGGCAACATTCAGTGAAGTCAAGGAAGAAAATCCAGCACCACCAATAGACGAAGAAAAACCTGAAACACCAGATTATTCAAAAAATGTAAAACATTGGGGTGTGGATATTTCGGAACATCAGGGAGATATTGATCTATCTCCATATGAATTTGCGATCATTAGAGCTGCATATGGAACGAATACAGACAAGTATTTCCTAAAGAATGTAGAAAAATGTAGAAGTTTGGGTATTCCATTCGGTGTTTATCTATATGATTATGCTCTAAATGATGAACAAGCATTGGAACAGGCACAATATCTATACAATTTATTAAAGAATAATGATATCGTTCCTGATCTAGGTGTATGGTTTGATATGGAAGATGCTGACGGATATAAGGGCAAGAACGGTGTCATGAATAAAGAAAGATGCACTAGCTCTTGCAAGATTTTCTGTGATTTCTTCAAAGAAAAAGGATATTATGTAGGTATCTATGCATCAGAGAGTTGGTTTGGAACATATATTGAAGAAACAGGCTATCCTAAATGGATTGCAGCTTGGATTTCGAACGATGGCAATTTAAATGCGGATCGTTCAGAATTATGTGATCTATATCAATATACATCGAAGCCAATTGATAAGGATGTATTGTATGTTGAATTTGAGAAACTAAAATCTGATCCAATTGATGAGGAGCTTCCAGAAGATAAACCAGATATTCCAACATTCCCAGATCTTGATACAGATGCGATGAATGAGTATTTTAAAGTTTGGGCCGAGATTGGAAATCGTATAATCGGCACAAAGTGAAAGTGACAGAAACACTTAAAAACAAAAATTGAATAATAGTACTTATTAAACTATTTTGACTGTGTGTAAAAAAGCCTGCCTTCATGACGATGGCAGGTTCTTTTTTTATGCTTTGATGTTTGGAAGTGGTCCTATATTATATTCATAGCATTCTTTGATTTCTTCATAACCGAAATCATTCATTAGTTCTTGGATGCGCTTCTTCAGTAATTTTTGATCGCAGTTTACTTCAAAGTCTTTCTTGTAAACAACGTTTATGATCAACTTGGAAAAAGCATTGGCATCGATTTCGATTGACTGGTTTTCATAACCTTTGATATTTGATGCATTATAATGCATGATTTCTTCTTTCCATGTTTCTGCCATTGGTTCTCCCCAGGAAGGATGCATCACTGACTGGTACTGATAGATGTGTCGTAATTCGTGTGCTAGGATAGGATATAGCATAGATTTATTGATTACATCCATATCGATGTATATCTCATTCTCTTCAACAATCGTGGTAGCTGCTGCACTTCCTTTTAATGTAAAAGGTTCTGCTGGTTGATCATCAATATCTTTGAATTTGCCACTTTTTTTTATAAAAACTCTTGGCTGATCGATAACCAGAAGATCACATAAGAATAGTATATACTTTTTGATATCCATACTATTTCCTCTTTATTTCAAATTCAATTTCAAAACCAATTACATCCAGGATCTTTTTCGCATCCGCCATGCTGAAATTCTTTTTATTCAATAATTTATTTAAATTTTGTGGTGACATGTCTAATGCCTCTGCAATTTTTCTTTTTGTGAATCCACTTTCTAAAATAGCTTTTTCAACTTCGATGATAAAAGCATCATTATCTATATATTTCATATGTGATTTCCTTTCTTTTACACCATTATAATAAACCATATTCATTAAAAAGTAAAACAAAAAAGGTTAAAAATAATATAAAAAAGTGTATAAAATAGTTGAAAAATAAACCAAAACAGTTTATAATATAAGTGTAAAGAGGAAAGGAGGTAAAAAGATGAGCAATAAAAAAAGATCTAAAATCGACTGGAAAGAATTATTAATCTTATCGATTATAGATCTTCTAATTGGAATAGCGTTAATCGCTATAGAGAAGTTACTCCCCTAACTTCTCTTCCAATTATAACTCATTTTAAGATAATATGTTAGTAAAATTAGGAGTTTTTCTTATAGCGATAGGAATCGCTAAGCTAATCATTTCAATCATTTTAAAAAACAGAGATAAAAAATAAGGAGGATAAATAATATGATTAAATTATTTGTAAGTGAAGAAGCAATCCAAGAAAAGGGAATTTTTGAAGATTATTCATTAAGCGGTTTGAAACGAATCGCAGATCCAAATGGCTATGTAAAATTAGATGATGGGTTGTTATTATCCAGAGATGATATGGATAATCTATATATAAGCAAAACTGAAGAAGATGAATGTTTCGAAGAAATGAAGCTAGACTAAATGGTCTAGCTCTTTTAAATATTCAGATGGATCAATCTTTTCTCTTGATCCATCTTCATTTATTCCATAGACTTCTATCCTATTAATATTATTAGGACCAATTTTCTCTAAAAATAAAGATAGATCTTCAGGTTTGATTTCAATTACCAATTTGATCACCTCCCGATTAATAGTGTAGTGGTCAAATCTTACAAAATCGTGACATTTTGATACAAATTTAAAAAAGTACATTAAACTTCATTTGTCCAAACGAGTAAATAGTATGTAGTCACCCTCATTTGATTCCTCGATCATTTTTAAAAAACTTTTCCTTTTTGTTATGGAAGATGCAGATATACCATTGTCGATATATGTGTTGATCACTGTAAACTGATTGTTCTTACAGTATTCTTTAAGTGATGCGATCTGTACAGGGATTGATATGTTCTTCTTTTTCTGTTCTACAGTAGAAACTCTTGCGTATAATCTAGCTTTTTTCATTCGCACCCATCCTTTCTGTTTTCCACTTTTTGCATATTTGAAGCGATTAGCTATTTATGGTAAAATGGGTACATAAAAAGATACATGCTTGCCTAGCATTCTTTTTATGTACAAGGTGTATTGCCGTACACCTCTTTAACACTTCCTTCAGTATTGCCAGTACTGGAGGATTTTTTTGTTATAATTTTATTAGGCTTCGGTATCCCGTGTGGACCGAGGTCTTTTTTTAGTTTGATTTCATTTTTTTTGTTAATATCAGAACTCCAGCAATTATGCACAGAATCAATTGAACTGCAACATTTAGGAATGCTGAAGGGAATAATATGATCGAAAGTAAATATAATCCTGCAGAGATGAAAGCTACAATCCAACTTTTTGATATGGCACCAATGAAGTTGGCAACTGCGGCAATAACTTCACAGATGAAGAATGGTAGTATCGCTCTTAATGCAATATATGTTCCTAGTTCTGCTCCAGCGTCTGCCCAGACGTTACCAGTGTCAACAGGAGTGGTTGACGCAGTATAGAATATATAGAACATATAAACAGCATAACCAATGCTTAGAACTGCAGAAATAACTAGCAAGACAGTTGCAGCAATATGTTTTTCCTTGGAAACTTCTTTTTCTAGTTCTTCAACCGGTTCATCATCCACTACAGGTGGAGGAGTTGTGTTATTTAAAACATTCCTGTTTATAACTTTAATCAACGCTGATGTTTCTTTTTTGAATTGCTCATCAAACGGAATGGTATATGTAGATACAGTCCCATTTTCATTAATAACACGAGCAATGATTTCTGTTCCGTCTATTTTGATACTTTTTAAATCAGTATAATTTATTGTGATTTGATCAAGGCTTTCCAAAGGAGTAAAAGTAAAACTTTCGTCTCTGAAAACATTCTCAATCCCATCATGTAGTATTTTTCTTTCCATAATCTTATTTCCTCTTTTCTGTAATTCAACTTTCTGATGAATTTATTGTTCTATCGAAAATTTAAATTTATACTTACCAATAACTCTTAAACATTCATCCGTTAAATCTACTTCAATAGGTTGATATGCCTCATTAGCACTTTCTAATAAAATCATTCCACTAGGTAATTTTCTAAATGTTTTACAAACAGCTTCAGACTCGCCAACACAAAAAGCTCCAATTTCGCCATTTTCTATAATGTTTGTTTTTTCAAATACCAAAACATCGCCTTCTTTGATTCCTTTTCCAATCATGCTGTCTCCTGAAGCTGTGTTAGCAAAATAGTCATGCCCAGGTTTTATATATTTATCGGGAATCGCAATATAATCTTCAACCTGATCATCTACAAAAAGACCAGTTCCACATGATATAGAAGTATAAAGTGGAATACGTTGTATTGCTTTTTGATTGATTGCAAATGTTTGCTCTCCATCCAAACAGTCAAATAGCTGTTGTGAACTTAATCCCATTGCTTTAGCAATTTTTCCAAGAACATCAAGACTAGGGTTTTTATCTGATCCATTTACAATGTTCGATATATATGTATTTGAAAGGTTTGATTTACGTGCAAATTCTCGCACCGATATATCATGTTCTGATATATAGTTTTTAATTATTTCACCTAATTTCATATACTCCTCCTTTATGTCAACTATATAATACAATAAATTTATTGTTCACACAACAAAAATGTAAATTTTTGTTGACAACGCATATACTTTAAACTATAATTGACAATGAAAGGAGAGGATAGCGTGGACAACAAAGTGAAAGAGATAAGAATTAAAAAAGGATTATCTCAAGAAGAAATTGAAACATTCTAGAAAGGAATAGGGAAGAGGTGTAAGGATGGAAATTGAAAAGAAAAAAGCACTCATTGAACTTATCAAAGAGTGTGATGATGCTGAATATTTGAAGCAAATTTCTTATACAGCACTTGTGATGTCAAATGCTGTTGCAGCCATAAAAAAAGCCAATTCATTGGCAGATGAATCGGCTCATATTAAAAAAAGGACCACATACAATGTTAAAGGAATCAAATGTCATCTGATAACCAATGATGATACTTCTCAAGGATCTCAACAAAAATAGTTGCACTAATATTCACTATATCGTTTCCAATATTATTTGGGTCAAGTTCTTTTAATTCCTGAGGGAACGAATCAACTATTTTTTCAATATCTTCATTCTTTAGATATTGAGATTTAAAATCATCAAAATTTTTATTCATAAAAAAACTCCTTTCCAAGAACATTATACAACGAAAAGGATCAATAGAAAGAGGTGATAAAAATGGAAGATAAAGAAATAAATGATGAAATCGAAAGTTGTAATAAAAAAATTAAAGACTTGCAGTTTATAGTACTAATTCAAGGAATTGCGATTTGTTTACTGGCAATGGTTAAGATATTAACTCTACTATTTGAATGATTACTGTTGCTAATGAAATAAGCAAGGAAAGAATGGCAATTTTCTTACTGAATTTAGCATCTTTCTCGGATTCTTGAGATTGTTTTTTTGCAGAATTTGCCATTTGTTTTAAAGATTCTAATTCTTCATCAAGACGTTTTTGCTCATCATAGCGTTTTTTTTCAAATTCAAGGTACATTTTTCCAGCTTCAGTAATTTTAAGGTAATTATTATCAATATCTTGTACTAGTTTTATATAACCAAGCTCTTTAAGAAATCTTGCAATATTGCGTTCTTCGCTATTCAACGCGTTTAGGAAGATATCTTTTTCATTGATACGTTTTAAAAAATTAGATTGTTCTTTCGTTAGTAAAGTATTTAGCATGATGATCACCAAACTGATTATATCACATTGAAGAAAGGGGATGAGAATATGGAAAAAGTAAGAGATGGGGACTTTATTGACACGGATGCATTTAGCTGGTGTCAATGGCCGGAAGAACCGAAAGAGAAAAAAAGAAGATTGAATCCGGCCGTCTTATTTGTAGCTGGATTGATCATAGGTTGCTTCTTCACCTATGGACTCATGGTGTTGAGCACAGTGCTTGGATAGAAAGGGGTAGATCATGATATATGGAACATTAAAAGAAAGTCGCTTAAAAGAAGCCTTAGAAAGAGCACTGAATCTTAATAGATCGACAAAAGTTTCAGTGCAAATAAAAAAAGCGCCTTCCGCCGACCAAAGCAAGAGCGCTTAAAAGTGGATAGCCTAAAATATCCACTCCTATTTTAACACAGAAAGTTCCTGGCTTACAAGCAGGGCATCGGAGTTCCCCTTAATTCTGAACCGGTTTTATAAGCTCGATCATTGATAATGTGCAGATACGATGGTCATTTAAAAAAACTTTTATGCGGTCCGGTGTTCTGCTTGTAGGTCAGGAGACAAAAAAAGAAAAGGAGATCTAAGAATGAAAGAAATAACGTTAACAGAAGAAAAATTAAGGGAATCAGTAGCTAAAGCTGTATCAAACATCTTAGATACAGCTCCAAAAGACGAAAATTTTGGAGAGTTATTGATCATACATACGATGGTTGGAGGCATGATTGCAGTAGAATTGCGCAAGATTTTATTCGGGGGGCAAATCCTCAGACGACTAGCGAGGATCTAAAAGCATGAAAGAAGATATTTTGATTGATCTTCTGCAAAGGACCGGAAAACAGTCAAGGGACAAGCTTGTCAAAGCTTTAAACCTTGACAAGAACAACAAGCATCCAGACAGACAGCTCCGCATGATCAAGGAGCATATCAATCTGTCGGATGGGAAATATAAGGATGTTCTGATTGTTGGCTTCAGTGCCAGCAAAGGGTATAAGATCGCCGACACAGAGGAAGAATATAAACATTTTATCACCGAGATGAAGGCAAGAAAGAGTTCTATGGATATTCAGATTGAAAAGGCCGAGAGGCTTTTGAAGAAACTGGAAGATGATGGCCATGAATGAATGCAGACAGTTCATCATCCATCAGATCAAGAATGCAGAATATTCATTGGCATTCTATCGGCAGAAGGTTCTGACGTTGAAAGACGGAACGTCAGAGAAAGATATATATAAGATCCAGCTGATTGATAAACAGATCGAGCTGGAAAAATGGAAGTATTGTTTGAGCATTTTGCAAAAGAAGGAGGAAGGAACATGAGTGCATCAAATTATCTTGTGATCCAGGACTGGATGATAGAGGAACTGAAATTGAAGGGCATGGATCTGATCATCTATGCTATCATTTTCGGCTTCTCGCAGGACGATAGATCAGGCTTCGTAGGAAGCCAGAAGTACCTCGCATTCTGGTGCAACTCGTCCATAAGAGGGGTCCAGAAATCGCTTAATAAATTGACCCAAAATGGTCTCATTTACAAGTCGGATTCAGTGCTCAGGACAAGGAATCTAGACGAACTAAGTTCGTTAAAAAGCGAACAAAGTTCGTGTGAACAAGACGAACAAAGTTCATGTCAAAACGAACTCAGTTCGTGTCGAGGCGAACTTTGTTCCGAAAAAGACGAACTC
>OJAI01000323.1_pt1 | contig 35514 bp, 29 predicted proteins | sample 1588891 | NCBI WGS metagenome assembly OJAI01 (sample SAMN03283255) | human gut metagenome | biome: human-associated habitat; material: feces | host: Homo sapiens | place: USA | collected 2013 | reverse complement strand
GAAATTTCATGAAATATTGGTTCAAAAACGTAGCTGATAACATTTATATTTATCCCAAATCGGCTCCCAGGAATTTAATTTTGCAAACCAGAACCTCAGATTGTAATTCAGCAAAGAAAAAATTAGAGAAATATCAAATGAAAATAATCCGTATGTTATCTTGAACTGTATTTTGTAAAAATGTATAAGTGACCTCAGACTTTATGTAGATTAGAAGAGCAACTGCATAAAGGAATTCAATTAAAATGTCAACAATAAGTGACCTGAGACCTTATAATAAATTTTGATTAAAAATGGGAATTGCAAGCGTAATTGGAAAGATGGTGTTCAATATACTACAACACTTACAAAACATACAAATGGTTTTGTACAAACTACTAGTCAATTTGCAACAAATTTAGGGAAAGAGGCATTAATTGCACAAATTAAAGAGTTAAGAAGACAAGGATTTAAACAGCAAAAGATTGCGGACATGCTTAATATATCTCAAGCAACAGTTAGCAAATATTTAAGAATGTAATCCATAAGTGCTTTAGGACTTCAGAATCACATTTTTTATACACCTAGAAAAAAGGAGATATTACAGATGACAATAAAACAGGTTATTTCTTTAATTAATATTAAGGATATTCCATTTTTACCTCAAATGAGTGGTACTGGAAAAAAGGAAAAATTACCAATTTATTCTACTAACCAAGGGGTTTGCTATTTGGAAGAAGTAAGTATATGGTCAATTGGAAGTGATAAGAATATTCGAAACGAAATTTATAGAATTATTCAAAAATGGAAGAAGTATGATCCGAAATTGGACAGCGATGAAAGAGAGTTGAATAAATATGTTGCAGTGTATGAAATACTCGATGCGATAAATGAATACAAAAGTGTAGATGATGATATTAAGTTTGATACAATAAAAAGATATGTAGAAATGATTAATAAAGAAATTATTGATTCACTTGATTTTCAAAAGATTCGAGAAATGGAGAACTTAAAGTATTTAATTAAGAACGATAGAGTATATAACCAAATGCAATTTAATGTTTATGAGATACAAAGTACTAAAGAAATGCAATTTTCTGTAGGTAAAAAGGATGAAGAGGAGTGCTTGTTGTTTGGGAATATTAATTACCATGAAGAACTAGACATAGTTTGTATTAAAATTTATGAGGATTGTGTTGAGATACACTGTAAGATTGAAGCAGGAGAATGTTATGAACGAAAGTTAGATATAAGAAAAAAATATACTTTGGAAGAAAAGATAATTTCAGCACTAGATTGTTGGAAAGAAAATTTTTGGAATTGAAATGAGGTGCTTGGTAAGGGTATAAGTGACCTGAAACCTTATGAAGTCAGAATAAGGAAAAATCTGAAAATTTAATTCAGAAAGTAAAATTATTATTTGATATAAGTCAGCACAACAATCAAGCATGTAGATACAATTCAATCAGAAAATGGAGAAAAAAAGATGGATGAATATTCAAGAATTGTCATAGAAAAATATTGTATGGATCATCCCACAACAAAGAAAGCCGATTTTTTATGGGACATGGTTCATATGTCCTATGATCTTGCATGTGAGCCAGAACCATGGCAGCTAATGCATTTATCAAAATTGATATAGTTCTTTATCTGACAGGATATTTGACAAGAATTCGAGAAGATGATTTAGAAGAAAATATTTCGGATGGTCAGACGGCATTAAAGATTCCGAATGCGGAAGTTCAGTAAATATTTCAAACAACGATTAGGCAGTGGTTTGAAGATCATGCAAAGATATGGGATCGAAAACGACTGTTTGATGCAGTTTGGCAAGGAAAATCTGAGATAATAACAGAAGAAATGACAAAATTACTTCGTCGCTCAATTAGTTATCATGATTATAAAGAAGATTTTTATCATACATTTCTGGCAGGAATTTTTGCAGGGGCAGGGTATGCAGTAGAATCAAATAAAGAACATGGTGAAGGTAGAAGTGATATTGTGATTTCTGATTCTATAGATGGTAAAATAGTAATTTTTCAAGTGAAATATTCAAAGACATTACAGGCAATGGAGAATGATTGTAAGAAAGCTTTAGAACAGATTGATAGACGATTATATGCAAAAGAATATGAAGACGATTGTGATGAGATATTATGCTATGGAGTAGCTTTCTATAAAAAACGTTGTATTGTAAAAGCTGCAGAGTGTAATAAAGTAAAATAATCGGAAGCTAGGGAATTAGGTGATTGGTCAGCTTAAAGAAAATATGAAAATGAATGTCAGCATTTTATTTCATAGTGGGAAAATATAGGAATTTATTTTCTTTATTGAGAGGAGAATCTAAATATGGTAAACTTAAAGTAAGTTGACTATATATTTTATACAAAGGGGGAGAGAGTATATGAAGAAACGTAATGCTTTTTTAGTGATTGCATTGATGATGTTATTTGGTTTAAATATAAACATCACGAATGTAAAAGCGAAAACGATAACTTATGATTACAAGGATACAATGTTTGGTACAAGGACAAAAGAAGAGGTTGCAAAGGAGTATTCCAAAGCAATAAATGCAGGAAGTGATACATATGATCCGTTGAATTCAGATACATATTATTCTCAAAAAGCTTCAACAAAAAGTCCATACGATCAAGGAGTTTTAACAAACGATACATTATCATCTATGGAAGGAATGACGAACTTTTTTAGATATTTAGCAGGAGTAGAAGCTCTGCAGGAAAAATGTACACAGAATGAGTCATTACAATATCAGGCATTAGATCGAAATTTTGAATTTGGACATTATATTAGTAACAGCAGCAAGCCAGAAGATATGTCGGATGAATTATGGCAGAAGGGGTATAAGTGCGACCACAATATTATTGCAATGGGGTATACTCCTTCAGGAGCAATTACAGGGTGGATTAATGAAGGATATGATCTTAGAACAAAAACATGGGATACATTAGGCCATAGATATGCGTTGATTTCAGCGGACCCTTCGAACATTCAGTTTGGATATTGTGGAAATGTTGCAGTGGGAAAAAACTGTGAAGCAAAGAACCCTGACCTGGCAGAAGCATTTAGTGCATATCCGCAAGCTGGATATATGCCAAATAAATTAGTTAACGCTTCAGAATGTGCATGGTCTGTAGAATTGAATGATGCAAAAGTAAAGATTTCTAATATCTTAAAAGTGAATGTAAAGGTAACGAATCTTTCTACCAATAATAGTTATACATGTACAAAAGCAGACAATACGGCGAAGCTGTATACAACAGACATTCTTCAGTTTGTTCAACCATCTGATGCAACAAATGGAAGATATACAGATAATTATAAAGTAGAAATCACAGGACTAACAGATGTAGCGACAGGAGATGATGCATCAATTACATATGAAGTAAAATTCTTTGATGTAAATCAGCTTGCAGATTCCTATGTAAAAAAAGTAAGTCCAGCAGGATTTTCAAAATTAATTGTTTATAAAACAATGAATACAACACAAAATCTTAAAAAGGCAGCAGCGGTATTGCCGGATGAAATAGAAATTAAAGCTGAAAGTGGATATACAACAACAATCAAAGTAAGTGGTAATTGGGTATTAGATGAGGAAAACAAATGTTATGTGAATAAAGCAGACAAAGCATCTTTACCATCAAATATTACAGATAAACTAGGAAAACTTGATAAGATCACTGTACCATATGAGATATCAGACGATCGGTATGATGCTTATAATTCGTTATCTGTAAGAGGGACAATAGAAGAAGGCAATAGCATTCAGATGGCGGTTTATCGAACTTTGACAACAAGTAAACATAGTAGAATATTTAAAATTCAGGAAAATAATGATGGAACATACAAAGGTTTATTGAAATTTGACCGTTATACATCATCAGAATACGACAAAGAAGCAAGTGAAAATAGTACGTATAGTGCGTCAGATATTTACAATTTTGGAACTTTAAAAGTAAATGACAGTGGGGAATATATTTCTATATACTATGATGATGATTATCAGGATTATGCATATTTATCAACATCAATCAAGAAACTTGATGTAAAACATAAATATGAAGAAACAGTAGTAAAACCAACATGTACAGAAGATGGCTATACGGAACATAAATGTAGTGTATGTGGTAATACATATCAAGATGCCAAGGTAGAGAAGTTAGGACACAAATATGAAGAAACAGTAATAGAACCAACATGTACAGAAGATGGCTATACGTTATATGAATGCTCTGTTTGTGGATACAAGTATGCGAAAAAATCAGAAAAATTAGGGCATATAATTAAAGTACAAAATATCCAGAAAGCAACTTATTTTACGACAGGTTATACAGGAGATACCATTTGCACTAGATGTGGGGAAACCTTAGAAAAAGGTAAGAAGATTCCAAAATTAATCTTGAAAAAACCAAATCTAACAACAACATCAGGTAAGAAAAAAATAAAACTTGTAATCAACAAAGTCACTAATGCTACAAAATACGAGATAAAAGTACAACTTGGAAAGAAAATAAAAACATACTACACAACAAAGACAACGTATACATTAAAGAAATTAAAGAGCAAAAAGAAATACACGATCAAAATCAGGGCAATGAAAATCCAACGAAATCAAAAAGTATATAGCTCTAGTGTAAGAAAAAAAGTAAAAGTGAAGTAAAAGAAGACGATGAAAGGACAATAACATGAAAAAACTAAAATTATTCCTATTATCAGTCTTTCTACTATTTAGTTTTTGTATAATCTCTCAAAACAACCAAACAGATATTATAGGGCTAGTACAAACCACCGGCTAAGCCGGTGGTTTTGATTTATATATCAAAAAAATTATCGGAAATAAAATCCCTTAAAATTATATTTCAACACGCGATAACTAAACTGCTGAGCATCATATCGGAAACTTTTTATAAGATTTCCATCTTTATCATATTCCCCAAAGATTTTGCTGCGACCGCTACTATAAGGAATATTTCCGCCCAGATGCTGGACACTGCTTACGATGCTGGAATATGGGAGTTTAAATTCTTGTGCCAAAGTATAGGTTCCGTTTTTCTCATCAACCAGATATTTGGAATAATAAGACGTTCCTGTCTTTGGGTTGGAAGATGGAGATAAATCTTTATAAGAACTCCAGTCAAACTCTGGGAAGGCAGTCACTCTTCCATAATTGTTATTAAACATATAAACGTAATATTGTCCATCTGGAAGAGAGTCATCTTTTTCAACCGTAACGGTATGCTGTCCGGCAGGTGCGACTAAATTACCTTTTCGAGTTAATAATTTATCCTCATAACCACTTCCTTTATATAAAGTTCCGTAATGAATGATGTAGTCTAATTCCGGTTTTTCATAAATATTGCTGACTTTGATCAAAGAACTTTGCTCCCGGCTGCTTAGGATGAGGGAATCATCATCGACGAAATCAAAAGAATTTACATGAATCCAGTCAAGATCCGTAGTTCCAGAATAATTTAGCCCTCCATTTTCTTCTTGGGTTGCGATATTTTTAATATTTGGAAGAACATCTTCAGTATCAAGAAGTAGTTTCACCTGTCCACTTGTTGCATCGACAGAGATAATACTGTCTTCAATGGTAGTTTTGCTGTTGATACTTACCAAACATAAGATTTTATTTGTATGTTTATCATACATAAAATCATGATGTAATTGATAATCTCCAAGGCTTATGGTTTTGGTTACTTTACCAAGACGGTTTACGAATGCAAGATGGTTAATATCATAAGAATAAACCATTTCATTTTTAATAAATAATAATCGGTCAGTTTTATAATCATTTAATGGAATACGACCTCTACATACACCGTTGTTATCCCAAAGAAATACATTTGCATCGACAGCTTTTCCGTTATTCTGTAAAGCTCCCTGATCTCTTCCCATCATGGCAAACAGACCGTCTGTCATTTTGACTTTACTCTTTCCAGTTGCTGTTTTTTCCATTTTTGGAATGCTAGAATCTTTTTTTGTTGTTACATAAAAACAAGTCTTACTGATCGGTTTGTTTTTCTTGTTGAAAAATTGCATGGTTATTTTATTTTTTGTATTTGGAACTAAACCGATGATCTGGTATTCATGCTGTTTTACATATTTGTCACCAGATACTGTTTGAAGTGTATGTTTGTAGGCAACAGATTTTTTATCGGTTGTTTCAATCGTAGCAACAGCATAAGATGCCTGATCAGTTTTCGCATAATAATATAAAGAAGTTGTGTTTGTTCCGTATAAATTTTCGATGATCAATGGATTTTCTGTGGAATAATCATCTTTGGACTTTAATGATTTTAATTTGGCATCGCTTTCTTTTTGATAAGCGGTTGTATAAATGTCCTTTTGTTTGTGGTTAACAGTTTGTACATCTACATTTATTTCTTTGGATTGAACGGAAGAATCAGATTTTTTAGAGCATCCGTAAGTAATACCAGCTAGTCCTAGGACTGAAAATACAAGACATAATATGTAGAATGTTTTTTTCTTTACAGTAATTCTCTTGTGTAATGTTTTTTGCATAGCTTCCTCCCTGTAATAAATAATATGTTACCATAATTTTTTCATATTTTCTTAATAAATGCAATGTTTTTTTAATAAATTTTATAATTCTGATGCCATAGATTTAAAATGACAAATCATGGTTTCTTGTTTCTATAGGATAGTAATTAATATATAATGCGTGTATAAATAAAAAGACACGGAGGATGAATGTTTGAGATATCATAAACAAAAATGGACTTAGAATAACAAATAATGTATAATAAAAAAACAATTATTGCTATATCTATAACAGAGATTTACTTATAGATATGCTGAAAGAACAAAAAGGTTTAATTTTTGCATAAATGGAGGTAAGATCATGGGTAGATATCTAAACAGTTCAACTTCATATGTCTTATACAAAGGACAAACAGAACAGTCATACTTTGTAGATAAATCACAAATGCTATCAGAATTATTTCCATTTTTAGATTCAGGTAATACCCATATATGCATTACACGTCCAAGACGTTTTGGAAAGACAGTCATGGCCAATATGATCACTGCTTTTTTAGGAAAAAAACAGGATTCAGATTCAATTTTTAAATCATTAAAAATATCACAGAATGATTTATATAATAAATACAGGAATCAATATAATGTAATATCAATAGATTTCAGCAAGATGCCAAGAGATTGCGATTCATATACAGACTATATAGACAGGATCGAAATAAATCTGATCAGAGATTTAAGAAAAGAATATCCACAGATCGAAATTTATGAAGATGATTCGGCAGCAGATGTATTAGAGACGATATTCGAAGAATGTGACCAGCAAAGATTTGTTTTTGTACTGGATGAATGGGATTTTATTTTTCATAAGGATTTTGTTACAGAAGAAAATAAAAAGCAGTATGTGCTATTTTTAAGTAACCTTTTGAAGGATCGTTCATATGTACAATTGACTTATATGACAGGAATTCTTCCGATTGCTAAGTATTCCAGTGGATCGGAATTAAATATGTTTTGGGAATATACAATGGCATCTGAGGCGAAATATAATGAATATTTTGGATTTACAGATTCAGAAGTAGATCAGTTGTATGAGAAATATACGAGGAATACACGAGAGATTCATATTTCAAGAGAAGATTTGAAAGAATGGTACGATGGTTATACGACAAAATCAGGAGAGAGAATGTATAATCCAAGATCTGTAGTTTTGGCATTGACAAATAATAATATTGGAAATTACTGGACAAGTTCAGGACCATATGATGAGATTTTTTATTATATCAGACAAAACATAGATGATGTACAAAATGATCTCGCATTAATGATATCGGGAGAGGCAGTAACAGCAAAGATTCAGGAATATGCAGCAGTTTCGATGAATTTAACGACAAAAAATGAGATATTTTCTGCAATGATCGTATATGGATTCTTAAGTTACGAGAATGGGGAAGTAAGAATTCCGAATAAAGAGCTGATGAATAAATTTGATGATATGATCCAGGGCTGATTTTGGAGTTAAAAGTAGATCATACACCAGAAGAAGCCCTAGAACAGATAAAAAATAAAAATTATAAATTACGTTTTCAAGGGAAATTAGCTGAAAAGAAAGTCGCAGTGAAAAAAATTCTTGGAATTGGTATAAGTTATGATAGAAAAACGAAAAAACATAGCTGTCAAGTAGAGTGGTTGTAAAAAGCGATGGGTTGAAAACTAAGGATCTTTATAAAACGATTCATAAGGCATCAAAGTTAAAAGCACAAAGTATAACAAGAGGAAGTGGAGGTATGTGCAGAAGCAATTAAAGAAGTCAAAGAAAATATTATACAGCAATGCGGCAACACAGAAATCAATTAATAGTGCAAAATCGGATTTGAAAAAGAGTATAAATAAACTAAGGAGAAAATAAATTTGAAAAAAAGAAAATTAGTGTTTGCAATTACAGCCATCATGGTATTTTCAGCGATGATGTTAACATCAAACACAAAAGCGCAAGCTGCAGCAAAGAAGACATACACGATCACGCCAAAGTCATCACCATATAAAGGAAAGTACAAAAAAGCAAAAGGATACTACAATTCCACAACAAAACAGTATTTTGCGATCCGCTCTTATTTAGAACTGCTCGAAAAAAAGGGTGGAGGGAAATTAGTCATAAAAAAGGGGACTTATAAGATACCAAATGTTTTATATATTCCATCCAATGTTACGATCGAACTCAAAGATGGTGTAACGATTAAAAAGATCATGAAAACCAAAGCAAAGAAAATGAAACCAGGTGGTGGTATTTTTGAATTGTTGGAACCATCGAAAGCGAAGAAAAAGGGTGTGCATGGACAATATAATGGGGTTCATGATGTTAAGATATATTCAACAGGAAAGGCAGTGATTGATCAGGATTATCAGGGAAAAACTGGTCAGAATTGTATTGCACTTGTTATGTGTCATAACAGAAATGTTACGATTGAGGGAATCACATTTAAAAATATGAAATATGGACATTTTATCGAGATGGATGCATCACAGAATGTAAATGTCAATCGTTGTACCTTTACAGGATATAAAGCAAGTAAACGTCATACATCCGAGGCAATCAATCTAGATACTCCAGATAAGAAAACAAGAGGGTTTACTCATGGCTGGAGTCAGTATGACTGTACGCCAAATCAGAATGTGCAGATTACAAACTGTATATTTTCAAATCTCGAAAAAGCAATAGGAACACATCAGTATTCTGTAGAAAAATATCACACAGATATCTCAATTTCTGATTGCATGATAAAAAACTGTGTCAGCGGAGGGATTGAGATGATGAACTGGCAAAGAGTGTCTTTGACCAATACGAGATTTATGAATATTGGAAAAAACAGTAAAGGAAAATATACTTCCTATAACAGGGATCGTAAGATCAGAGCAATCTTGGTGCGAGGAGGTGTTTCAGAGATTAATATCAAGGATTGTACGTTTCAGAATCTTCCAAGAGTTATGCAGTGTATGCCATGGAAGAACCAGAATACGGCAACGCAATATCCAATGATATATAATCATATTACACAAGAAGAATACCAAAGGATTGCATCGCAGAATAAAGTGCTTCGTGGTGTTGATGTACCATATATTATTGTGAACACACGTTACAATGATTATAATTATCCAGAGAAATATTATTTTTAAAATGGATATTGGGAGATACCTTGATAATATAGATAAGAAGTTTACAAGAAAGGACAAAACAAAAATGAAACAATATGATTACCTGATCGTAGGTTCCGGTTTATATGGAGCCGTCTTTGCACAGCAGGCAACAGCAAAAGGAAAGAAGGTCTTAGTCATCGACAAACGACCAAATATTGCAGGAAATGTATACACAGAAGATATTGAGAAGATCCATGTACATAAATATGGAGCCCATATCTTCCATACAAACAATAAAAAAGTATGGAATTACATTACAAAGTTTGCAGAGTTTAATCGATTCACAAACTCACCAGTTGCAAATTACAAAGGAGAATTATATTCTCTGCCATTTAATATGTACACATTCAATAAGATGTGGGGTGTGATCACACCGCAGGAAGCTGCAGATAAGATTGAACAGCAGAAGAAAGAAGCAGGGATCACAGAGCCAAAGAATCTGGAAGAACAGGCGATCAGCTTAGTTGGAACAGATATTTACGAGAAACTGATCAAAGGATACACAGAAAAACAGTGGGGAAGACCATGTACAGAGCTTCCATCCTTTATCATTAAGAGATTACCAGTACGTTTAACATTTGATAATAACTATTTCAACGCCTTATACCAGGGAATCCCAGTGGGCGGATATACAAAGATGATCGCAAATATGTTAGGAGATGTAGAAGTTCGTTTAAATACAGATTATTTTGAACACAAAGAAGAACTGGATGCATTAGCAGAGAAAGTAATCTACACAGGACCAATTGATGCATATTTTGATTATAAATTAGGTGAATTAGAATATCGTTCCGTAAGATTTGAGACAGAAGTATTAGACCAGCCAAACTTTCAGGGAAATGCAGCTGTGAACTACACGGATGCCGAGACACCATGGACAAGGATCATTGAACACAAATGGTTTGAATTCGGAAAAGACGAAGAAGGAAACGACCTTCCAAAGACTGTTATCAGTCGTGAATACAGCTCCGAGTGGAAATTAGGAGATGAACCATATTATCCAGTCAATGACGAAAAGAATGGAAAATTATATGAAGAGTATAAGAAATTAGCCGAGAAAGAAGAAAATATCATCTTTGGAGGAAGACTCGGAGAATATAAATATTACGATATGGATGCGGTTATTGCAGCAGCGTTAGATATGTGTGAAAAAGAGTTATAAAGATTTATGTCATATAAGAAAAGAGGAACAAGAAACATGAGCGAAACATTTTTACCAGCAAATATTTTAATGCCACAGGTAGATTCTATGAAGAAATGGGCCGTGATCGCTTGTGACCAGTTTTCATCCCAGCCAGAATACTGGGATGAAGTAAAAGAGTATGTAGGAAATACGCCATCAACGTTACATCTAATGCTTCCAGAAGCATATCTTGGAAGTGAGGAAGAAGATGAAAAGATCCGAAAGATTCAATCCACAATGAAGAATTATGCAGATGATCATCTGTTGAAAACTTATGAAAATTCTTTGGTTTATGTGGAAAGAACCTTGCAGAATGGAAAGATTCGAAGAGGGATCGTAGGTGCAATCGATTTGGAACAATATAGTTATACGCCAGAACACGAAGCAAAGATCCGTTCCACAGAGAAAACAGTCATGGAGCGAATCCCACCAAGAATGAAGATTCGTTATCAGGCACCGATTGAATTGCCACACGTGATCTTGCTATGCGATGATTGGAAAAATGAAGTATTAGAAATCGTAACAGAGCAGAAGGCAAATCTTGAGAAATTATATGAATTTGATCTGATGCAGGAAGGTGGACATATCGCAGGATGGCTGGTAGACGGAGAGGTCAAAGAACAATTTTTAGAAAAACTACAATCATATGAAGAACAAATGACAGAAAAATATAAAGATTTAAGTGATGATCCAATGGTCTATGCAGTCGGAGACGGAAACCATTCTCTGGCAACAGCAAAAGCCTGTTACGAGAAGTTAAAGAAAAATCATCAATGGGAACATATCAAAGATCATCCAGCGAGATATGCATTGGTAGAACTCGAGAATCTACATGATGATTCCCAGCAGTTTGAACCAATTCACAGAGTCATTACTGGAACAGATCCTGAAGAATTAATACATGCATTAAAAACAGAATGTTGCAGCGAAGAAGGACAAACAATTCGCTGCTATTATGGAAAGAAGGAAGAAGTTCTCCATTTGAATTTACATAAACATCAATTAGCAGTTGATAAAATACAGACATTTTTAGATAAATATCTCAAAGACAATTCAGGATGTATTGATTATATCCACGGAGAAGATGTCTTAAAAGAACTGTCAAAAGAAGAGCAGACGATAGGAATTGAACTTCCAGCAATGGAGAAAGATCAGCTGTTTCCAAGTGTGATGACAGACGGAACACTGCCAAGAAAGACATTTTCCATGGGACATGCTTGTGAAAAACGTTATTATATTGAAGGACGAAAGATTCAGAGATAGACGAGTGCCCAATAATTGCTTTACAAGAAAAACTTTAATGATATCGTGAAATGTGGTATGATAAAAAATAGTGTAAATAAATAATATATACAATAATGGAGGAGAAATCATGGCTATTTTAGTAGCAGGTGGTGCTGGATATATCGGCAGCCATACATGTGTGGAACTTTTAAATGCAGGATATGAAGTTGTCGTAGTAGACAATTTATATAATTCTAGTGAAGAAGCTTTAAAGAGAGTAGAGCAGATCACAGGGAAAACAGTAAAATTTTATGAGGCAGATGTTTTAGACCGTGAAGCATTAGAGAAGATTTTTGATGCAGAAGATATTGATTCTGTGATCAACTTTGCAGGATTAAAAGCAGTTGGAGAATCTGTACAGAAACCATTAGAATATTATCATAACAATATCACAGGAACACTGATCTTATGTGATGTGATGAGAAATCATGGGGTGAAGAATATTATCTTTAGTTCTTCAGCAACAGTCTATGGAGATCCAGCTTTCATTCCAATTACAGAGGAATGCCCAAAAGGACAGATCACAAACCCATATGGACAGACAAAGGGAATGTTAGAGCAGATCTTAACAGACTTCCATGTAGCAGACCCAGAATGGAATGTTGTATTACTTCGTTACTTTAACCCTATCGGAGCACATGAAAGCGGACTGATCGGAGAAGATCCAAAGGGAATTCCAAATAACTTAGTACCATATATTGCACAGGTAGCAGTTGGTAAACTTGAGAAATTAGGAGTCTTTGGTGATGATTATGATACACCAGACGGAACAGGTGTCCGTGATTATATCCATGTTGTAGACCTTGCCAAAGGACATGTGAAGGCATTAAAGAAATTTGAAGAAAAACCAGAAGTACGTATCTACAACCTTGGAACAGGAATCGGATATAGCGTATTAGATGTCTTACATGCATATGAAGAGGCTTGTGGAAAGACACTTCCATACGAGATTAAACCACGAAGAGCTGGAGACATTGCAACATGCTATTGTGATGCGACAAAAGCAAAAGAAGAATTAGGATGGGCTGCAGAAAAAGGAATCAAAGAAATGTGTGCAGATTCCTGGAAATGGCAGTCTATGAATCCGGATGGATATAGAACAAAATAGAAAAAAGGGACTGGAATATTATGAAAGCTGAAAAAGGATTGAATATTCTGGCAAGAATGTTGCTGATATTATTTGTAATATCAGCAACAATTTTACCTGTGCTTACAACTAAAGCACAAGAACCAGAATATGATGGATATTATTCAAGATTTATATTACATAATGCGATAGCATTGGCATTTATTGTAATTATATTGTTTAGGGCATTGATCAGAAGAAAGTTTAAAAAGAATTTTTTGGTTGGTGTACTTTTATTATTAGCTGTATATATAGGATATAATGTTTTATATTATCAGAATATGGACATTATACAGTTTCCATGGGCTCAGTATAATACCGCAATCAGTTTGGGCTTGTTGATCGTATTAATGGCAACGGAGACACAGACGATTTTCTGCGATGATAAATTGATTAAGATCATAATTGCAATTATTTTGATCACTAATTTAATTGGTATTTATGTATATTGTCAGGGATATTTATCCATGCATATGTATAACTTTAAATTATATTTTCATCCATTTGAGTTTACGGATTATTATGAAAGAAGGTTTAACTGGATTTATTTCTACAAATGTCAATATTCCTGTATTTTGTTACTATTTGTAGGATTTTTTGTAGCCCATAAAGACAAATTTTTAAATATTATTGCATATTTCTTGTCTTTAGCGGTACTATTTGTATGTTTATATATTGCACATACAAATACGTCAATGATTGGTGCAGGATTGATCGTTGTTGCAGATCTGGTAGATGAGTTTTTTAAGAATCACAAATTTATCATTGCAAAAGCAATTGCAGTGGGTGCGGCAGCGGTTGTTGGAATCAAATATGTGTTGAAATGGCTGTCTGGAGAGAGAAATCTATCAACGATGGGTAGCCGAGTGCCAATTTGGAGAGCTGCAGTTGAAAAGATCAAAGCGAATCCGCAAGGAATTGGAAATAGATTTGTGTTGAATAGGGATGACTGGTTTCACCTTGATACTTTCAATACGAATAACTGCCATAATATTTTCCTGAATGAGATGCTTCGCTATTCGATTCCAGTAGGATGTTGTTATGCAGCATTTTTTATTGCAACTGCGATTTATTCACTGATTAAGAAGTTTTCATTTAGCAGATTAGCAACATGGCTTGCATTTTTCTTGGCGGTTTCTATGGACTATTCTGTTCAGACACCAGAATTATCTATGGTTATGTTTATGCTTTACTGCATTTTCTTTTATCCATTAGAAAAAAATAATTAGAAAGAAAGGCGTATATCAATATGCAAATGACTCCAGATAAAAAGAAGAATAAACTGTACATTGTAGTACCATGTTATAATGAGGAACAGGTATTAGGAGAAACATCAAAGCGATTAAAGATCAAATGCGAAAATCTGATTCAAAAAGGGCAGATATCAAAAGATAGTAAGATCGTTTTTGTAGATGATGGCTCCAAAGATAGAACATGGAAGATGATCAGCGAACTTCATGAAACAGATTCATTGTTTTCAGGAGTAAAGCTATCAAGAAACAGAGGACATCAAAATGCATTATTAGCAGGTCTTACGATGGCATCAGAACATGCGGATATGGCAATATCAATGGACGCAGATCTTCAGGATGATATCAATGCTGTAGATCAGATGATTGAGAAATATTATGAAGGCTGTGATATTGTATATGGAGTTAGGAGTGCAAGAGAGACAGATACGTTTTTCAAGCGTTTTACTGCGGAAGCCTTTTATAAATTGATCAATAAAATGGGTGGAGAGATTGTTTACAATCACGCAGATTACAGACTGATGAGTAAGCGGGCATTAAAAGGATTATTAGAATTTGACGAAGTTAATATCTTTCTTAGAGGAATGGTGCCGATGGTTGGTTATCAGAGTGATATTGTCACGTATGAGAGAGCTGAGAGATTTGCAGGAGAAAGCAAATACCCATTGAAGAAGATGTTATCATTTGCATTTGAAGGAATCACATCATTGAGTGTAAAGCCAATACAGTTGATCTTTAATTTGGGAATATTGATATGCACAATGAGTGTGATAGCGATCATTTATTTTCTGTTCAGGCATTTTACGAACAATACAGTGAGTGGTTGGACAAGTTTGATCACATCCATATGGTTTCTGGGTGGATTGCAGTTGGTCGCGATCGGTCTGATCGGAGAATATATTGGTAAAGTATATCTGGAGACAAAGTCTAGACCCAAATTTATTATAGAAAAAATATTAAACGATTAGGAGTATGAAATGAAAATAAAAAACTTTCTTTATAAATATTCGATCATTTTATTTATCGGTTTTGTGTCATTTTTGATCGTAAGTTTTCCATTTCAATATACTCAGGATAAAATGAATAACGTTTCTCAGCCAGTGCGATGGCTGGGAGCGTTGTTATTTTTTTTGATATGCTTTTTTATCATCAGATGTAAGGAACAGATAGGAAAAATATTTGACAAGAAAAGCTTATTTGTGATCATGTTAGCTCTGATCGTATTGTTACAGTTGTCTACAATCTTTGTATTTAAGATACAGCCGGTCAATGATTTACTATACTTGCATGATGAAGCAATTCGAATGCTTCGTTCACCTCATGTATCATTACAGAGGTTTCATGGATATTTTGGAAAATATCCAAATAATTATGGACATCTGATGTTATTGTATTGTTACTATAAGACATTATCATTTTTTGGAATATCTACGAAGTATTTTGTGATAGCTGGGAATGTTTTGAATCTGTGCATGATAGATCTTGGAATTGTCTGTGGTTATGTAACATTACGCTATTTGAAAAATATCAGATTATCAAATTTGTGGATGATTCTATTTTTATTGAATCCGTGGACATACTTTTGGATTTTTTACTATTACACTCACACGGTTTCCTTTGGAATCATGATGCTTCTGTTTCTATTGTTTGTGTTTGCATGGAAAGAACGAGATAATTATAGAGGAATAATATATGGCATTTTACTAGGTATCGTTATTTATGTAGGAATGAAGATCAGAATTACAAATCTGATCTTATGTATGGCAGTATTGATCACTGTGTTTTTCTTTTGGAAGAAAGAAAAAGGAAGGGTAAAACAGCTTAGTTTGATCTTAGCAGTCCTTTGTGGAGTGATCTTATCAGCGGTAGGATATCAATATAAAGCGAAGAATATGTTTCCAAAAGAAAATCAACAGGAATTTCCAGCAACACACTGGTTGATGATGGCATCTCATGGAGTTGGGCGATATGATAGTGAAGATGTAAGATTTACTACAGAGCTTCCGACGCAGGAAGCTAAAAAAGAGATGACCGTTCAAAGGATGAAAGAAAATTATAAAGAACTGGGAGTGAAAGGAAGCCTGCGATTATTTGGAACAAAACTCAGATCAGTATGGCTTGTTGGAGATGATGATTTTACGAAGATGACGTATGTATCGTCAGATTATCGTCATGTAAATGAATATTTGAATGGAAAATATAATGGATGGATCTTAATGTACAGCTATCTTGCAAGATTTACATTATTATGCTGTTGCCTGATCAGTGCAGTGAAGCTGATCAGACAAAAAGATAAATGGGTATATGTTGCGATGCTTAGTATTCTTGGCGGTATGGTATTCCATATATTTTGGGAAGCAAACCCAAAGTACAGCATTTGTTTTATGGGAATGATGACATTTGTGATGCTGTTCGGAATTGAATCAATAAGTCAGTTTGATTTCAAAGAATCAGGGTTACTTCAGAAAAAAAATATACCAGTTTATCTGATCATTGCAGGAGGAATTTTATGTTTGCAGCCGATGTATGATTATCTGGTTTATAATCCTCAGGCATATGATAAATCTTATGCAGTCAATCAATATACGGAAAGTCAGGTGTTATCGTTATCTGTAAAAAAAGGCGATACGATCGATCAGAGCTTTTATTCGTATATAAAATTTAAAGAAATTATGATCAACATAAGAAATTTAAAGGAAACAACGGACATAAGATTAAACTTGAAAAATAAAAAAGGGCAGATTGTGAAAAGTGATATTTTAAGGAAAGCAGATTATGATGGAAATACGCTCTGCTGGAATTTGAAAGAAAGCCTGAAACCAGGAAAATATTTTGTTGAGATCATGTTCGAAAGCCCTCAGGACAATGTTAATCTGCCGATTTATGATACAGCAAATTATGATGTCTATCCGAACGGTTATGTCTGTATTCAGGGAAGAAAAAAGAAAAATGCCGATTTATTTTTTAGTGTATCAGATGGAAAAAGATAAAACAGGAAACAATGGGAGTTAAACTTAGGAATGAAAAAAACAAAGAGTAAGTTTGAGAAAATAGTCAAAATATTATGCGCAATGTTATTGGCTGCAATCCAGATTGTGGGATACAGTTTCTCAAAACAAAATAACTGGAATCTGGTAATAAAAGATGGAAGGATTTCAGGAAAGGCAATTGTAATATGGGCAATTGGAAGTATTTTGGTTTATGCCTGTATTTCTTTTATATATTTGATATTGGACCGTATGATGGATACAAGAGATATCAAAGAAGATGGCAAGATTACATATAAACAGCTGGTATTACTGGCATTGGTCATTTTGTTATGTTGGCTGCCGTACATGATCTTATTCTATCCTGGCTGTGCAAATCCAGATGTACAAGATCAGTTGGGACAATTTTTCCATAATGAGACAATGTGTTGGACAAGAAAGTATGTAAATCTTGTAAATCCTCAGCATTCTTATTGGAATAACCATCATCCAGTATTCCATACTCTGGTCCTGGGAATCTTTGCTCAATTTGGAAAACAGATTGGACATATATCTGTTGGAATTTTTCTGTTAACACTGATTCAGATGATTCTTATGGCTGGAATTTTTGCCTATATTTTGCTTTATTTAAAGAAGATGAATTTTAATAATGTTGTTTTGGGAGTCGTATTTGTATTTTATGCATTTTGGCCGTTAGCACCGTTAACTACGATGTCATTGTGTAAGGATACATTATTTACAATCTGCATATTGATCGCGACGATCATGTTGTTTCACTTATTAAAAGAGCCAGAAATGTTTTGGAAGAAAAAACGAAACATGGTTGGATTGATCGTAATTTTTATTTTGCAAGGCTTGTTTCGAAATAATGGGCTTTATTTGTTACTTGTGGCATTTCCATTTATTTTACTTCTTGGAAAAGGCTTCAGAAAAAGAATTTTCATCAGCTTCTTGATTCCAATCCTTTTTCTTGGCGTATTTATACCAAAGGTTGTTTTCAATATTACACAGATCGCACCTGGAAGTGAAAAGGAAATGCTAAGTGTACCATTACAGCAAACGGCAAGATTACTAAAAGAGCATGAAAATGATGTGACGCAAAAAGATAAAAAGATCATAGAAACGACAATGTGTCCAGGTAGCGATTATCATATACTGATTGAACGATATGACCCAAGATCATCAGATCCTGTAAAAGCTTTATATAATATAAAACAGACATCAGGGCAGAGAAAAGCATATTTAAAAGTGTGGGCAAAATATTTGTTCCGATATCCATCTGTGTATATTCAAGCAGCGATCAATAATAGCTATGAATATCTTTATTATGAACGGTATGGAGAAGGAACGATGTATTATAATGGAATAACTGTAGACAAGGAATTGTTCTTAGGAGTTGATAATACAAGTTCAAGCGAGAAATGGAGATTAAAATTAAGAGATACACTATTTTTAATCAAAGAAAATCCATATATAGGTTGGATTTTAAATATTGGATTTTATATGAATCTATTTATTATTTTGATCGTGTATGGTCTGCAGAGAAAGAAATATGCAACGGTTGGGGCGTTCAGCCTGATCATATTAAATATTGGGATTAATTTTATAGGGCCTAAAGTTTATATGAGGTATGCATTTTTCTTCATTGTAAGTATTCCATTATTGATTGGTTTTATGAAAAAAGAGAGGGAAAAAAGATAACAACAATAATAACCAAAAAGACAAAAGGAAAGGAAGAACAGGGTTGAAAGTCAGATTACGAAGAATCATCATTATATTAATTTCAATATTATTTACAATATGTTTTTTTGTTGGGAGAGTGTTCGATAGAAATTATCATCTTATGAGGGATCATTGGTTTATGCCAAAAGTATTACTTGTATTTGTTATTACTTGTATGATATTTGCAGTGTTTTACAAGGGATTTGATATTTACTTTTCAAAAGAAATGAAAGATCACATAGCTGGTAAAGCATTATTTGATCAGAAGAATGGGAAAATCGCATGGTTGATCATTATGTTGGTATGGATACCGAATTATATATCTTATTTACCAGGAGTTTTTACAGTAGATGCGATCAATCAGATTGAACAATTTGCAAGTCATAACCTGACAAATCATCATCCAATTTTAACGACATTCATAGAAGCCCCGATTGTGCTGCTGGGTAAACATATGGGATATCTTGGAATCGGATTGGCAATTTATCTGCTCTTGATATTTATACTATCATCTTATATTATATCAAGAGGATTTGCATGGATGAGTAAGCACCATACACCGTATGCGATCCGGACGATCATGCTGGTTTATTTTTGCATTTATCCTATTTGGTCTGCATATGCAAGAACCTTAGTAAAGGATACATTGTTTTATCCGGTGTTTTATCTGTATATTTTATTCTTTTTTGATTTATTGATTGATCATAAAAGATTATTGAGTCAAAAACGAAAATTAGTGCAATTTATTGTATTAAGCATACTGCTTTGTCTGGTAAGACATAATGGCTTTTATGTGGCAGTAGTAACGATGGTTGGATTGATTATTTTCTGTAAGGGAAATCGCAAAAAGTGTACAGTACTGTTGATTGGACTAGTTGCTTTTTGGCAGATATACAATGCAGTGCTTCCAAGGGTTGGAATCATTCCTGGAGGAAAGCAGGAGATGTTATCGATTCCTTTTCAGCAGACAGCACGTTATGTGAAAGAACATGGAAAAGAAGTGACCAAAGAAGAAAAAATGACGATCAACAAAGTATTAAATTATGATACAATAGGAAAAAATTATGATCCAAATTTATCTGATCCAGTAAAAAATACATACAAAGGAAAAGATGAGGATATCTCAGAATATTTTAGAGTTTGGTGGAAGCAATTTTTAAAACATCCACAAACATATGTGAATGCTACATTCAATGGAACTTATGGATATTATGCATATAAAGATCAGATTAAAAATCCATGTGGTTATTATGGACAGCCAGAAAATTTTTGGAAGTACCGGAAGAAATACCAAGTTCATTTTAAAAATCAGTTTAGTATAGGTCGTATGGCATATGAAGGTACAGTTGATAAACTCTTTATAAAGGGACCATTAAAAATCCTGACACAGCCAATGCTCTATAACTGGGCGATGATCCTTTTATTAGGATATTTTTTGCAAGATGAAAAGTTAAGAAAATATTGGGTCGCATTTTTACCATTTATGATATCATTTTTGATATGCATCGCATCTCCTGTCAATGGAGATTTACGATATATGCTTCCAATAATGTCAACATGCATTTTATATTATGCATTTGCAATAAATAGAATCGATGATGAATGCAATACAAAGGATATAAAGGAGGAGTAGAACCTATGGAAAAGATTGCAGTATTAATTCCTTGTTATAATGAGGAAAAAACAATAAAAAAAGTAGTAAGAGATTGGAAAAAGGAATTGCCAGAAGCTACGATCTATGTATATAACAATAATTCAACAGACCGTACGGCTGAAATTGCAAAAGAGGCAGGAGCTGTTGTGCGAGATGAATATCAGCAAGGAAAAGGAAATGTTATTAGAAGAATGTTTCGTGAGATTGATGCTCAGTGCTATGTTATGATTGATGGAGATGATACTTATCCAGCAGAATTTGGGCGAGAAATGGTAGATAAAGTTCTTGAACGCAAAGTAGATATGGTAGTAGGTGATAGATTATCATCCACGTATTTTGAAGAAAATAAACGACCATTCCATAATTTTGGAAATAGTCTGGTAAGAGGAACGATCAATCGTCTATTCCGAAGTAATATTCGTGATATCATGACTGGGTACAGAGCATTTAGTTACCAGTTTGTAAAGACATTTCCAGTTTTATCAAAAGGATTTGAGATTGAAACAGAGATGAGTATCCATGCAGTTGATAAGAATATGCTGGTTGAAAATGTGATCATTGATTACAGAGACAGACCAGATGGAAGCGAATCCAAGTTAAATACATATTCTGATGGTGCAAAAGTTTTGAAAACGATCATGGGATTATATAAAAATTATAAACCAATGCAGTTCTTTGGATTACTGGCAGCAATCTTAATGATCATTGCACTTGCAATGTTTATGCCGGTATTTGTGGTTTACTTAAAAACAGGTTTAGTACCAAACTTCCCAACTTTGATAGTTAGTGGATTTATAGCAATGGCTGCACTACAATCATTTTTTGCAGGACTTGTATTATCAACGATTGTACAGAAAGATCGTCAGTTGTTTGAATATAAATTGCAAATGGTACAGATGAACGCATTAAAAATATTGAAGGAGACAGATAGATGAAGTTCTCAAAAGACGACACGTTATGTATGAAAGGAATTGCAATCTTAATCCTTTTTTTTCATCATAATTATCTTGGACCAGATCGCTGGCTGAATTCACCAATCAGTTTTTATCCATTTTCACAGTCGCAGATCATGTATATTGCTAAATTTTTAAAGATTTGTGTTGGTATGTTTGTATTTTTAACTGGATATGGTATGTTAGCATCTGTGAAGACGAAAAGTTTAGATGATAAGGCAATGAGAAAATATACGGTCAATCGGTATTTAACTATGATGATGGGATTCTGGTTGATCTTTTTACTGGTACACATTTTATCAGGAATATTTACAGATCGATTCACAGAGGTTTATGGGACCGGCACATACTCTGTTATTTACTTTCTGATTGATGGAATAGGACTGGCAAAATTATTTGATACACCGACATTTTGTGCAACTTGGTGGTATATGAGCTTAGCAACTATGTTGATCCTGCTTTTTCCAATGTTTAAAAAATTATTGGAAAGATATCAGGGAATTTTATTGATTTTAACGATTTTTCTTCCAAAAGCATTCAATCTTCCGTATGCAGATCTTTGGAGATGGTTATTTTGCTATACACTGGGAATGTATATGGCAGAACATGATCTGCTTGCAAAGATAAAAGAAAAATTCACATCTTTTGGAATGTTAAAGAGATGTCTGATTTTTGGAATTTTGACAATCGGAATTCCTGTGATCATTATGCTCCGGCAGAGTGAGGGATTTGGAATAAAGTTTTTATATTTATGGGAAGGGATTGCACCTGCATATGTGATCGTTTATGCTTATTTATTTGTAGTATGGATTAAACCATTAGCGGCAGTACTGCATTTCCTTGGAAAACACTCTATGAATATGTTTTTAACACATACGATGTTTCGAGCAGTTTATTTTCATGATTTTATGTATTCATTTTATAGTATGTGGCTGGATTATATTGCGCTGATCATTGTATCAGTACTTGTTTCAGTTGCAATAGAAATTGTGAAAAAACTGATAAGATTTCAAAAGATCACAACATTTGTAAAAGACAGAGCTTGTCAAATATTAAAATTAACTTAAGAATGCAGATATAAAGGGCAGATTATTCGGGATTGATAGTCTTTTTTTAGAAAATATGTTAAACTTGTGTATAAAAGAAGTATCAGATTAAAGAGGAAAACAAGATGAATATATTAAATAAAATAAAAGATGTAAGAAGCAGCTGGAAAGAAGTTAAACAGGAACGCTACATTTTCATGAATCAGACAGAAAACCGTCGTCTTAGTATGAAGTACGCACAGATGTATAAAACAAAGAAAATAAATGAAAAAGCTGTTTTGTATGAAAGCTATTGGGGACGAGGAATGATTGATAATCCATATGCGTTATTTGTTGAACTATATGGAAGAGACGAATTCAAAGATTTCACGCATATATGGGTATTGGATGATTTTGAAAATAATCAGGCAGTGTTGGATCAGTATCAGAATGATAAAAGGGTACGATTTGTATTATTTGGCAGTGATGAATATGTAGAAGCATTGGCAAGTTGTAAGTATCTGATCAATAATGTGACATTTCCACAGTATTTTATTAAAAGAGAAGGACAGATCTATATCAATACATGGCATGGAACTCCATTAAAGAGCATGGGTTATGACATGGTAGAGGGAAATAGCGGATCTGCCAATACAGTCCGTAATTTTTTACATGCAGATTATCTGCTTTCAGCAAATGAAGTTATGACAAAAATGTATTTAAAAAGTTATAAATTAGAAGGAATCCTGCCAGGAAAGGTAATTGAAGAAGGATATCCAAGAAATGACTTCTTATTAAATACAAAGAGAGAAGAGGAAATTGGGTTACTGAGATCTTATGGTATTTCTGTAGAAGATGATAAAGAAATCATTTTATTTGCACCAACATGGCGCGAAAGTGAAAATGGTGCAGCACAGGTCAATCCAGAAGAATTATTAGACGTTAAAAAATTATTAGAAGAGAAGATTGATACAAATAAATATCAGATTCTGATCAAGCCACACCAGTTTGTTTATAAACAGTTGAAGGATCTCGAGGAATACAAGGGATTACTAGTTCCAGCTACATTGGATGCAAATCAGATCATGTCTGCAGTTGATATTTTAATTTCAGATTATTCTAGTATTTTTCTGGATTATATGGCCTTGGACAGACCGGTTTTATTCTATATCCCAGATCTTGACAGTTACAAAGAAAAACGAGGATTAGATGTTAAACCAGAGGATTTGCCAGGACCATACAGTAACAATCTTGTGGAAGTTGCTGAGTATATCAATCATATTGATGAGATAAAAGTAAAGTATAGAGATGCATATCAAGAGATGAAAGATCGTATATGCAGACATGATGATGGTAATGTGTCAAAGAGAATCGTAGATATTGTATTCAAAGGTGTAAAAAGCAATTTTACTTATAGTGGAAATCATAATAAAAAGCGCTTATTAATCTCATGTGGCGGGTTGCTGGAAAATGGGATCACACATTCTTTCTTGAGTCTCTTAGAGAAGATTGACTATAATGAGTGGGATGTAACAGCTTTAGTTGGAGATGATATCAATGATCCAGATAGACATTATAAGGTAAATCATATGAATTCGAATGTTAGGACATTGGTATTATGTGGATTCCGAGTAGCAACACTTGATGAAGAGCAAAGAAGAGAGTTTGTAGTAAAAAGAGGATTGTATAAATCTATTTGGAAAAAGGTATGTCCATGGGAGATGTTGCAAAGAGAAACCAGAAGGTTATTTGGAGAAGCAGAGTTTGATTATGTAGTAGATTTTCAGGGATATGACACAGTGCTGACATCTGTCCTTTCGCAGTGCAAGGCGAAAAAGAAGTCTATCTGGCTTCATAATGATATGCATGCAGATATGAATAAAAAAGTAAATGGCGTAATGAAGAATTTTGAATGTTTGAATTATAATATTTCTTTATATCCATACTTTGATAATCTGGTATCCTGCAGTAAGGAAGTTATGAAGGTAAATCGAAAGAAATTATCAACGCCAGCGACTTATGATAAATTTAAAGCAGCAAAGAATACTGCAAATGAAGTGCGGATCGGGAAATACTTAAATTCTGAAACTGTGATGGATATCGCAGGAGATGAATATTTAGTGAAAGATGAGCTTGGTGATGATAAGAATGCAAAATTGATTGATTTGGTGGCATTACCAAAGAAAGAGAATATCAATTTTGTAACAATGGGAAGAATGTCTGTAGAGAAAAATCATATGGCATTGATCGATGCATTTTCAAGATTAGTAAAGAATAATCCAAGAGCAAAACTTTATTTGCTTGGAAGCGGTCCATTAGAACGTAAGATAAAAAAACAGATAGATGAACTTGGATTACGTTCCTATGTGATTTTAACAGGAAATGTTAAAAACCCGTTTGCAATCATGAAACGATGTGATTGTTTTATCCTGCCATCGCTCCATGAAGGACAGCCGATGGTATTACTAGAAGCCAGAGAATGTGGACTTCCGATCATTGTATCAAAATTCTCGACAGTCAAAGATAGTTTATATCCAAAAGGACAGTTAGTGATCGGAAACGATGAGGAAAGTATATACCACGGATTAGAAGCATTTGTAAATGGAAAAGTACCAACATGTGACTTTAAATTAAGTGATTATAATCAGGAAGCCTACGAAGAATTCAAAAAGGCAATACAATAGGAGTGAAAGATGGAAACATTAATTTCTTACAAAAATTCATATAGTGATTTTAAACAGTCATATCAAGTACAGTTAGAACATGCAAAAGGACAGTTGAAATATGGAATTCGATATGGAGAAAATTATCGTCTGCCATTAGATGAAAAAAAAGTCGTATTTTATCTGAGTAACAATGACCAGAGAATGGAATGCTTATTGAAAGTTATGGAAGCGTTTGTTAAATTTAATCTGGATCAGGAATATACCATAAAAGTGATTTTTGGAGCAAAGCTTGATAAAAATCTGATTCCAAAGGTATTCCAGAAATATATAGAGCATCCATCAGATGCGGAAGCACAGGAAGATTTAGCTACAGCAAAGTATCTTTTATCAGGGGAATCTTTGCCGAAATATTTTGTGCGTAAAGAAGGTCAGAATGTTATAAGATTTTTTGATGAATTTCATAAAGAGGAAAATAATCGACTTGAGCTAGCACAAAATAAATTATCATGGCTTATTAATAGTACTTTTGTATTTACAGAGGATGCAAAGAGTGCCGAGTATTTATCGGATAATCCATATTTTATGGAACTACAAGGTAAAGTTGAGCAATTTTCTGAGGATATTATACGGTCGAAAGAAGAAATCATAGATCATATATTGAATCGAAAAATAGAAGATGTGAAATCTGATAAAGAACATATTTTAATTTTTGTCAGTGCATGGAAAGATGAAGAACTGGAAGAAAGATATCTGCGTTTGATTACAGATAATATGAATTATGATCAGAAGGATGTTATATTAGTTATGAAGCGTCCGGAGGACGGTTATAAAGAAGATATTGTACAGCATTTGAATGAGAATGTACGAATCATATATCGTCAGGGAACATTTCCATGTTCTGCGGTAGAATACATTGATGTACAATATCTGCTGAAAAATTTTGATTCATTTGAGGATGTAGAGAAAGCATACGGGCATTTGAATACTCAGGTGATTCAGAGGGAAACAAAGAGATTGTTTGGTGATAGATCATTTCATGATGTGATCTATATTGGAGCACATAGTGCATTATGGACGATTTTAGCAGGATGTGTAGAAGCAAAGAACAGATTACGTATTCAATATACGGATCTTGTGATTGACGATCAGGAGGCAATCACAGAGGCCAAGAAGAGAGCATTTTCAAATAGAATGGAATTGTATCAACTAGCATTTGACAAAATAGTGTTCCCAAATCTTAGATACAAAGAGCAAGCCATTGAACGAGAATATGTAAAAGCAGAGAAAGCATGCTATTTTGAATTTCCAACAAAAATCAATCTGGAAAATGATAAAAAATATGAAAATATTTCTTACTTAGGAAATCAATATTTTATTGGTTCTAGATTTGAATATGAGTATGGAGGGGTTCGATTAGATTTATTTCCAATACCAGAAGAAGGGAAATTAAAATATATTACGAACGCAGAAATATGTGATGAAAGTGAATTGCTTGAGATGTTTACAAAAATGCAGGAAAAAGACAGTCAGTTAGTACTTTATGGAGAAACGGCTGCAAAGATCCGCGAAACAGCGAAACAATTTGGTGTAGAAGATCAGTTGCTATTAATCGAAAAAGAAAGATTAGATCTTTCCGATCAAATGGAAAAATATCTGGATTCTTTTGATGGATATTTGTATGCGGGCAATGAAAGTTCGTATTGTCCGATCCGAGCTGGAATGGAACTTCTGGGAAAAGACATTTTTGTAATGGAAGATGGAATCATAAAAAAGGATGAAAAGAAACAATTTAAAGATGAAAGATCATTTGAAGAATTTCGAATGAAAAAATGGGATGATTTTTTATAGAAATAAAAAACAATAAGGTAAGGAAAGAAGCAATGAATAAAATAAAGAGGGCAGCATTATGCATAATTGTAATATCAGTTGTGTTTGGAATCAAATTGTCGAATAAAGAAACCGATGTATCTGCGAAGCAGACGCTTTTTGTCATGGGTGATTCTAAAAGTAGTTTTTATCCACGAAAGAAATATCCAAGACAGGGATGGGTGCAGCAGTTTATTCCGATGCTTAAGAGCAAAGGAAAAGTTAAGCCATATCATCTGGAAGAATGTAAAGATTATGAAAATGTTGTAAGATATGATTTTCATAAATACAGCATTGAGAATTGGTCGAAAGGTGGGATATCGTGTAAGACGTTTTATGAGACAGGACGTTTTGCGGGAATGTTAAAACGAATTAGGAAAAACGATTATGTCATCATAGCACTTCAGCATAAAATGATAAAAAACCTGACGTAGGCGAAAAAGTAGCAGATTATAAACATTACCTGATTTATTTTATACAGCATATTCAAAGAAAAGGCGGAAAAGTTATCTTTATGACAACACCCCCGAAGAATTATGCAGACAGGAAGACATTTAAAATATATGTGCCAGAGTATCGCAATGCAATGCTGCAGGTTGCAAAAGATCTTAAATGTAACTATATTGATTTAAGCAAGTTGTCAACGGATTATTTTAATTTTCGCGGCAAAAACTATGTTAATACATTGTACTATGAAATTGAATCCAGGACAATATCCAGCATGGGAGCAGGGAATCAATGATGATACGCATTTTCAAAGGGATGGTGCGAGAGTTTTAGCACGTATCATTGCAGTAGATCTTCAGGCGAATCGACAGATTCCAATGTTGAATAAGCAGTTTAGACAAAACACCAATGCTCTTTATGCAACATTTCAGAAAGCAGCTACATATAAAAATAAAAAACAATACACAGACAAATCATGGAATAATATGATCAAGAAGCGCAATAATGCATGGACGATCCTATATACTCCAGGTGCAACAAATAAACAATGCCATAAGGCAGAACAATCTTTAAGAAGGTTATTGAAAGGTTTAAGAAGGAAACATGGATAAAATAAGAAAAATTATTCGATTTGTAAAAAGATTATTTCCAAAAACTCCAAAGATGAAATTTATCTATGCCTGGTACTATAAACATGGCAAGATCAATGAAAAACAAGCACTCTTTGAGTCATTTCACGGTAAGGATGTGTCAGATTCATCTTTGGCGATCTTGCAGGAGTTTTTGAAAATGCCGGAATCAAAAGATTTCAAGATCTATTTTGCGACGAATGATAAGAAACGTGATCAGAAATTTATTGATTCTATCGGATTGAAAGTAGAACTTGTAGATATTGCAGATTTTAAATATGTGAAAGTGCTTGCAACATCCAAGTATCTGATCAATAACAGTTCTTTTCCGGCGTATTTCATTCGAAGAGATGAACAGGTGTACCTACAGACATGGCATGGAACACCGTTAAAGACATTAGGAAAACGAATGCGTTTTGGAATTGAATCCATGTATAATGTGCAACATAACTTCTTACATGCCAACTACATCATGTTCCCAAATGAATTTACAAGAAAAGTGATCATGGAAGATTATAATCTGGAAGCTTTGTATGCAGGAACTGTTGTGATGAATGGATATCCAAGAAATAGTATTTTTATGGATCATGAGAAAGCTGACCAGGTAACAAAGAAGCTTGGAAATGAAGATTATACAACGATGGCATATATGCCGACATGGCGTGGACAGAGCAATCATGATGTGAACACGTCTGAATATAGCAGAGAGATCAATCAACTGTTACATTATCTAGATGAGAATTTAAAGGATGATCAGAAGTTATATGTAAACTTTCATCCAATTGTGCAGAAGTTTGTAAAGTTGGATAATTATGAACATATTTATCCATTTCCAAGTGGTGTTGACAAGTATGAATTTTTAAATAGTGTTGATGCACTGATCACGGATTACTCAAGTGTATTTTTTGATTACTCGATTACAAGAAAACCAATCATATTATATATGTATGACTATGAAGAATATATGCATGATAGAGGAATGTATTTTGATATCAAAGAATTGCCATTTAGAAAGATCTATGACAAGGAAGCATTAAGAGATTGTCTGGTCAACGAGACATTCCGAGAAGATTCTTATGAAAATGATAAGGAATATACAGAAAAATATATTCAGTATGATTCTATTGATGCTGCAAAGAATATGGCAGAACTTGTATTTCATGGAAATATGTGCGATATGCCAACGATCGATTACAGTTTTAACAAAGAAAAGAAACGAAGAGTTTTGCACTATCCAAATGTAAAAACAGCACAGACGATCGATACGATCGCGCAGATCGCTAAGAAAGATGAAGATGTAGTGATCTTTGAAAAACGTTTCTTCAATCCAGAATTAAGCAGTCATCTACATGATAATTATCTTGATGATTTTGATTATATTTTTATTACACGAACACTTCCAAGAACCTATGCAGAAGAAGTGTTAAAGAGAAAGAGTGCCAAGGTCAGAAAAGAACTTCATAAGAGGGAAATCAAGAGATGCTTTGCAGATCTTCCAGTATATTCAAAGTTTGAGACAGAATACTATCATGGAGAAGCAGGAGAGACATTTTCTTTCAATAAGAAAAAAATGATCAATGCATCCATGCGAGTAATGGAAGACCATTTGGAGATTAAGTTTGAGGAAGGCAAGAAAGGTCAGCCAAAGAAGCTGTTAATTGTAAATAAGAAAAGTCAGATCATTTATACAAGGAATCTGACAGAAAAAGAATGGAAAGATCATTGTATTAAGGAATATTTTGATGAATTTCTTTCGCTTGAAATTGCAGATATGAACGGAAGATATCAGTTGATGATCGAATTAGAAGATGAAAATGGCAACAAACTGCCATATTTCTTTGTAGATCGTAAAGAATATGCAAAACGAAAAGAAGCGATGGATGAATTAGATAAATCTTCTGTATATATGACAGGGATCAAGAAACATGATATCATCTATCAGAATACATTCGAGCCTGCGGATACAAGTGTGATTCCTTATATGAATGAAGTAGATGGAAGATTTTCTGTATTTATGGGAGATCAGGCACAGTTATCTGTTCGTAATATGCGTGGACAAGTATTGAAATTCAAGATTAAAGGTTCAAAAGTTCATGTAAAAATAAAATATAAAAACAAAGAAGCTGGAATCAAAAATGTCATATTATCATATCGAAGTAAAGTGGAGACGATCGATTATCCATTTGAATATAAAGTAACGAGATCAGGTGATCATTATATCATTGATGCTCAGATCGATATGTCGGTATTATCACTGGAAGAACTGTTTTGGGATGTATTTGCTGTAACAGAGAAGAATGGAGAAGAAGTAAGAGTAAGTGCATATTGGAGCAGATGGCAGAGATTAAAATTATTACTGATGAATTACCAATGTGATGTTGACCAAGAACACATTATTTTCCCTTATTCGACGATCACATGCAAAATGGCATTTACTTATCGTACAAGATCAAAATATGATGGATTTGATGTAAAGATCAAGGAATTAGCAGCTTTTGGTGTTTATACCTTGTTATTACCGTATTGGAAAAAGAAACGAGTATGGTTAGTATTTGAGAAATTCTGCTCTATGGCGCAGGATAATGGCTACTATTTCTTTAAATATTGTATGGAGCAGCTTCCAAAAGAGAAGAATCAGCATATTTATTATATTCTTGATACAGATTCCGCTGATTATGATAAGATGAAACAATATGGAAAACATGTGATTCCATTTATGAGTTTTCGACATATTTTATATTCACTTGTTGCTAATTTATATATAGCTTCTGATTCAAAGAAACATTTATATACATGGCGAGCAAAACCAAATGTGATCTCAAATCGTATTTCAAAACATAATATTTTGTTTTTACAGCATGGGGTAACAGCATTAAAACGTGTACATCCGATTTTTGGAATGAAAGGTTCAAGTCCTATGACTCATTTTACAACGACATCAAGATTTGAGCATAAGATCATTGTAGAGAATTTTGGATATGAAGATGGAGATGCACCGATTCTTGGATTTACGAGATGGGATGTTCTGGAAGATACTTCAAAACCAGAGGAAAAGATCATTCTTGCAATGCCGACATGGAGATCATGGCTGGAAGAAAAGAGTGCAGAAGAGTTTAAGGCAAGTGATTATTATAAAAACTACATGAAACTGTTACAGAGTCAGAAACTTGCAAGAATCTTAAAAGAAAATGATGTAAAACTGATCTTTTACATTCATCCAAAGTTTAAAGATTATTTAAGTGAGTTTAATGTCAGTGGAGATAACATTGAGTTGATCCCATTTGGAACAGAGCCATTAAATGAGATCATGAAGAAATGTTCTATGTTGATCACAGATTATTCTAGTGTATGTTGGGATGTATGTTATCTTGATAAACCAGTATTATTCTACCAGTTTGATTATGATATGTATATGCAGGCGCATGGAAGTTATCTGGATATGGAGCATGAACTATTTGGAGAACGTTATACAGAATATGAGAAATTGATCGATGGAATTGAAGAGTATATTCACAATGGATTTAAAGAAAAAGAAGAATATACAAAATTAAAAGATTATTATTTTGAATATCGTGATAATGATAACAGTAAACGTACGTATGAATATATCATAAGCAAAGGATATTAAAATGGACAAAAAGAGGAGAATAAAATATATAGATTTGTGCAAAGGATTAGGAATCTTGATGGTAACATGGGGACATATTACCAAGCTTGATAATCCAGTCGATACGTGGGCGGCATCATTCAAGATGGCAATTTTCTTTGTTGCCGCCGGATATCTGATCCGGTATGCAGATTCTTATCGGACACAGACATTAAAGGGATATTCAGTAAAGTTATTGAAGTCATTGATGCTGCCATATGTCTTATTTAGTGTTTTGTCGATTGGATTTCGATTTGCAACGATGATCATGAAGCACAGGATTGATATTCCGGCGATCAAATCTTATATTTTGGCAACGATCACATTAAGAGGAACATTTGCACTATGGTTTTTACCGGTGTTATTTATTGCGGAAATCCTGTTTTTCTGTCTTATCAAATATCTTCCGAAATGGATGAGGATCGTGATATTGATCGTGATACCTGTTTTTGGAATTTGGGAGTCTTATTTTATCAGACACTTGATTGCTTCAGTGGATCCATTAACATTTGAAAGAATATCATTTTTGATTTTACCGATCAGTAAAGCATTGATCGCATTATGGTTCTTGGAGATCGGACATATTGGATGTATGTTATTCAGTAAGGTAACATACAAAGAAATCCGATTTATGATCGGACTGGTATTTACAATTGGAAATATCTTTTTATCACAGCAAAATATTGGAGTGGATTTAAATAATATGTCTTTAGGTATTCACCCACCACTATTTTTTGTTACAGGAATCATTGGATCTTTTGGAGCACTATTTGTCTTTGAATTTCTTGAAGATTATGTTCCATTTACGATACTGAATTATTTTGGAAAGAATTCTTTGATATTAATGTGTACACAAAGACCGTTTTATATTATTTCTACTGCAACTGCAGGATGGAAGATCATATCAGGAATGCCAGGGATCATGGCATGGAGATATTATATTGACTGCCTTGGGGCAATGATCCTTGTGATGATCATTGAATATTCAATAATAACATTTGTTAATACAAAAGCTAAATTTTTGATCGGAAGATTTTAGATAGTTGAATAATCTGTTAAGTAATAGTATAATAGCAAGGTGTAAATTAAAAATATCAAAATGGAGAAGTACAGTGAAATCTTATATTGAAAATTTTAAAAAGTACAGATTCCTTTTATGGGAACTTGTAAAGAAAGGTGTTAAGTTAAAATACAGAAGATCATATTTAGGTATTTTATGGACACTGTTAGAACCGTTAATGACAATGATCGTACTAAGTGTAGTATTTGGTACATTGTTTGGAAACAAGGATCCACATTTCCCAGTATATATCTTATGTGGACGTTTGATGTATAGTTTCTTTTCATCTGCGACAAATGGTGCGATGAAAGCGATCAGGACGAATGCAGGAATGATCAAGAAAGTATATGTGCCAAAATATATTTATCCATTATCCAGTGTATTGTTTAATTATATTATTTTTGCTATCTCTTTGATCGTGTTGGTAGTAGTATCTATTGTTTTGAAGGTATATCCAACCATTTATCTGGCACAGGCGATCATTCCATTGATCTTATTACTGATCACAGCTTTTGGAGTTGGAATGATCCTATCTACGATGGCAGTATTCTTTAGAGACTTAGAATATTTATGGTCTGTAGGATTAATGATCATTATGTATGCTTCAGCAATTTTCTACAAACCAGAGAAGTTATTAAAATCAGGTTTTGGATGGATCTTAAAATGTAATCCATTATATCTTTTGATCCATAATTTTAGACAGGCTGTTTTTGGTATGCCGATGAATATGAAGTTTTTAGCTGCATCCATCGTGTTTGCAATCGTAAGTGTTATTGTAGGATTGATTTTCTTCTATAAGAAGCAAGATGAATTCATTCTGCATATTTAGGAGGGTATCATGGCAAAGAAAGAAGTATTGAAAGTTGAACATGTTGGAATGAAGTTTAACTTAAGTCAGGAAAAGGTTGATGATCTGAAAGATTATGTGATCAAGTTATTGAAACATCAGATTTCATATAATGAATTCTGGGCATTAAAAGATATTAATTTTACCCTTAACAAAGGGGATCGACTTGGAATCCTTGGATTGAATGGAGCTGGAAAGAGTACGCTGTTAAAGGTTATTGCAGGGGTATTAAAAGCAACGGAAGGAACTGTGACAGCCAAGGGGAAGATCGCTCCATTGCTTGAATTAGGTGCTGGATTTGATCAACAGTATACAGGACGTGAGAATATTTATCTTTATGGAGCAGTTCTTGGATTCTCAAAGAAGTTCTTAGATGAGAAGTTAGATGAGATCATAGAGTTCTCAGAACTGGGCAAATTTATAGATGTCCCAGTTAAGAACTATTCTTCAGGTATGAAATCAAGACTTGGATTCTCTGTTGCAACATTAGTGGAACCAGATATCTTGATCCTGGATGAAGTATTATCTGTCGGAGATGCGAAATTCCGAAAGAAAAGTGAAGCAAAGATCATGAGTATGTTTGACAAGGGAGTTACAGTATTATTTGTATCTCATTCTTTAGATCAGGTAAAGAGATTATGTAATAAGGCAATCCTACTTGAAAAAGGAAAGATCATTTCTCATGGATCGATTGAAGAAGTAAGTAAAGTATACGAAGAGAAAACAAAGTAAGATAGAAGACACGGAGGTGTGATATGAGAAAAGTAATCACATATGGAACATTTGATTTACTGCATGCGGGACATATCAATTTATTGCGCAGAGCAAAAGAATTAGGTGATTATTTAATTGTAGTTGTATCAACAGATGAGTTTAACTGGAATTCAAAACAGAAGAAATGTTATTTCACATATGAACAAAGAAAGCAGGTTCTTGAAGCAATCAGATATGTAGACCTTGTTATTCCTGAAGAAAACTGGGAGCAGAAGATTAGTGATGTTCAGGATTATAAGATTGACACATTTGTAATGGGAAATGACTGGGAAGGAAAGTTCGACTTCTTAAAGGATTACTGTGAAGTTGTATATCTTCCAAGAACAGAAGGAATTTCAACAACACAGATTAAGACAGATTTAAACCACAAAGATATGGCTGCTAAGGGAGATAAGTAATGGTTAGCATTATAGTAACTCATAAGAAAGATACATTATATTTAAAAGATTGTTTGGAAAGTATTGCCGAACAGCAATTTAAGGATTACGAAACTATTTTTGTAGTTGACCACACAGAGGATAATATCGAACCTTTAATAGAAGAGTTCAAGGATAAGATTAACTTAAAGGTGTTTTATCTTGAAGATAAACATGGTGTCAGCAGTGCAAGAAACCTTGGTCTTGATAAGGCAACAGGAGAGTATGTCTATTTCCTTGATAATGACGATTACCTGTATGGCGATTCTATTAAGTTATTATTGGA
>OJAI01000308.1_pt1 | contig 36716 bp, 25 predicted proteins | sample 1588891 | NCBI WGS metagenome assembly OJAI01 (sample SAMN03283255) | human gut metagenome | biome: human-associated habitat; material: feces | host: Homo sapiens | place: USA | collected 2013 | reverse complement strand
TCTGCCGCACCTCGCTCGCCGTATCGGCACTTAGAATTATGCGGTATTGCCTTAAAGTCCTTACGCCGAAGCCTTTCGTTCAAGAAAGGCTGAAAAATCCCCCGTAATTAAAACAGCCGCTCTTTCGGGTAAAAACCGCTGGCGTGCATGGCGGCCAGGGCGGCAACCAGCTCCGGTTTGTCCTCACGGTAGGTAATGCCGTGCCACTTGTCCGGGGTGGTCAGCACCTTTACTTCCGCTTTGCCGGTTTCCAGCGCTTCCGTTACCACGGTGGGCAGGTAATACTCGCACTTGAGCGGGTTGCCCGGCAGGCTGCTGCGCAGAAAATCTACAAACCCGGCTTTGGCCTCGGTGATGAAATCCGGGGTAAAGCCCCACATGTTCATCGAAACGACCGTATCCGCGGGCAGGTCCACCCAGGTCTCGCCGCCGTCTTCCGTGTAATGGATACCGCTATCATAAGTTTCAATGCGGGTGCGCTCCGTTACCGTGTCAAGATTTCCGTCAGCATCTGTTACGCAGACACCACGGCTGACGGAACCGTTGGTGCTGACCGTGTTGCCCAAAAGATACCCCACCATCACCCAAGGATATTTCGGGCCGGTGTGCCCGGCGCTCAGGTAATTGTAGATCAGCTCAAAGCAGGTGCGGCCGTAATAATCATCGGCATTGATGACAGCGAACGGCGCATCAATCACATCGGCAGCAGACAAAATGGCATGGGCGGTGCCCCACGGCTTGATGCGGCCCTCCGGCACGGTAAAACCTTCCGGCAGAATATCCAGCTCCTGATACGCATAGCGCACATTTAGCCCGGCCTTTTCGGCGCGGGCACCCACAGTGGATTTGAACGCGTCTTCGATTGCGTGCTTGATGATGAACACGACCGTTTCAAACCCGGCGCGGTGGGCATCGAACAGGCTGTAATCCAGAATCGCTTCCCCGGTGGGGCCAACGGCCTCGATCTGCTTCAGGCCACCGAACCGGCTGCCCATGCCGGCTGCCATAATGACAAGGATCGGCTTTTTTGCGGTATCTTTCATGAAAATATAAACTCCTTTTCCTAATGGGCGAACACAGTGTGCAAGATGATGAAAAATGATTGGATTACTGTGCTGCCCAATCTAGCAGGTAAACCAGTATGAGGGGGATCAAAAAATAAACGCTGCTGTTTTTATGATACACTTTTAAGAATCTGGTTGCAAGGAGGTAAATAAATTCGGCAAAATAATATATGCTTTTACGGGCTGGGTATGCTATAATAAGCGTGATTCATAAAAGTAATACCCATTTGATATAAGTGATACCAATTTGAGATAGAGGGATACAACCGGGAGGTGCAGGATATGGCAGAAAAACATGATACCGTGCGCGGGCTGGTGCTTGCGGGCGGCGGCGCAAAGGGAAGTTATCAGGTTGGTGTGTATCAGGCACTGATGGAACTTGGCTGGCTGCCGGATGTGATCACTGGTGCCAGTGTGGGCAGCCTGAACGCAGCACTGTTTGTGATGGGCAAGGTGAACGAAGCGGCAGACCTGTGGCGCAGCCTGGATAACCACGGCGTGCTGGAACTGCCAGAGGGCAAAACGCCGGAGGAACTGCGTGATTTCTTGTTGGAAACTCTGCGCGGCGGCGGGCTGAACACCGAACCGCTGGGTCAGACCATTGACCAGTATATGGACGAGAACACCATCCGGGCATCCCACATCAAGTACGGTTTGGTGATTACCGAAATGAACACCCTGCGCAGCGTGCAGTGTACGCTGGATGATATCCCGCAGGGGCAGCTGAAAGATTATATGCTGGCCTCTTCCGCCTGCTTCCCGGCGCTGCGTCCCTATGAGATTGACGGGGTAAAGTACATTGACGGCGGTTGGCGGGACAATATGCCGCTGGAGCTGGCCGCCAAAATGGGGGCAACCGAGCTGATCGGCGTGGATGTGGATGGCATTGGGCTGACCCGACCCAACCTGACCGGTCTGCCTACCCGCATCATCCGCAGCCATTGGGACTTGGGGCCGCTGTTTGATTTTGACGGTGTGCGTGCCGCCAAAAACATTGCCCTGGGCTATATGGATACCATGCGGGAATTTGGCCGCCTGGGCGGTACGGCGTATGGCATTCTGCCCGATGAAAACAGCTTTATGCAGGACTTTGCCGCTGAATACCAGGCCCAGCTGAGCGCGGCAATCTCCCGCGCGCCGACCCTGGCGCTGACCGAAGCACTGGCACGCCAGCATAAGCATTACCCGGCAGCGTTCTCCGAAAATTTGACCGCCCCCACCCGCGGCGCGATTGCCCCGCTGGAACTAGCGGCGGAGATGGTGGATGTGCCGAGTGAAGTACCCTATACCCCCAAACTGCTGGCCCTGACTTTTATGGGTCAGTGCGATAAAGACCCCGCGGACCGCTATAAGACCCTGCTTGGCCGGGAAGAAGGCAATATCCTTGGCGAAGCCGCCATGGCAACAGCCGTGCCGGAAGACTTTGTTACCGCGCTGGTCAGCCATACTTTAAGCAAAATGCCGTCGGCAAAATTCCTGTAAGACTGCACAGACAAGAAGGTTCAACAAGGAGGACAACATGCAAACTTTTCAGGGATTGGCAGTGTCCGATGGCTTAACAGTCGGCCCTGTTGTTCGCATTGATCGCGGTGCGGCGGGCCTGCACCGCATTGTGTGCGACCCGTTCCGGGAGCGTGCCCTATACGAAGCTGCCATTGTGCTGGCAAAAGATGAACTGAACCGCCTGCAGCAGCACGCCTGCGGGCAGGATGCCGATATTTTAATGTTCCAGATTGCCCTGTTGGAGGATGAATCCTTCACCAACGAAATTGGCGATTACATAGCCGCCGGTGCCGGCAGCGCTGCCGCCGTGGAGCGTGCGGAGCAGATTTTTGCAGGCCGCTTAAAAAACGTGGATGATGATTACATCCGGGAGCGCAGCGTGGATGTGTGCGATGCCTGCCGCCGCGTGGTGGATATTTTGGATGGCCGCCCCAGCCGCCGTCTGCACCTGACGGAGCCCAGCATCCTGGCGGCAGAGCTGTTTTACCCCAGCGATTTGTTTGGTCAGGCACCGGGCATGATCCTGGGGCTTGCCTCGGAAACGGACAGTGAAACCAGCCACGCCGCCATTATGGCGCGCAGCATGGGCATCCCGGCGGTATTCCAGCTGGGCAAGGGGGTAGCCGCTGCTGCGGCGGGCTGCCGCGCAGTGGTGGATGCTGAACACGCCCAGCTGATCATTGACCCCACCGCCGCCCAGCTGCGGCAGGTGAAAGCACGGCGGCAGGAGCTGCAAAACAGCAACGCCCTGCCCGACCCGTTGGCTGCGGCCCCCTGCCGCACGCGGGACGGCACGCCGTTTGTTCTGCTGGCCAGCGCAGCCTGCGCCGCACCGGAGGCCATCCAGAAAGCCATTCAGGCGGGGGCTTCCGGCATTGGACTGCTGCGCACGGAATCCGTTGTAATCAAGGAGCTGACGGAAGCCCAGCAGGTGGAAGCCTATAAAACATGCATCAAGAACAGCGGCGGCAAACCCATTACCGTGCGCACCTGCGATTGGGCTGCGGACGACTGCGGCCAATGGATGGATGGCGTGCAGACACGGATGGAGGAAGAGACCACGGCGCTTACCCAGCTTTCCGCCCTGATGCAGGCTGCAGTGGAGGCACCGGAAGGTGCCTTGCAGGTGCTGTTCCCCATGATCCCCGATGTGGATGCCTGGCGCACCCGCATGGACCAGATGAAGCACTGCAACGAGAGCCTGAAAGAAAAAGGTTTGCCGTTCTGCGGAAATCTGCCCGTTGGCTGCTTGATCGAAATCCCCGCCGCTGCGTTGATGGCAGGGGAGATCATTGACGCCGGGGCTGACTTTTTGGCCGTGGACCTGGACGATTTGGTGCAGTATACCTGTGGTGTTTCCCGGCGGGAAAAGCCCACCCCTGCCGATAACCCTGCCGTGCTGCGTTTGGTGCAGGATATGATGCACGCAGCCCAGACGCGCGGCGTGCCGCTGTACCTGTGCGGCATTATGCAAAAAGACCTGGAAACCATGCCCGCTTTCATGCGCATTGGTGTGCGCAATTTCTGCGTGGAATCCGTTCACATCAACACCCTCAAAAGCATTCTGATGCAAACCGAACTATAAAAGTCTCCCCGCACCCTTTGCCGCCTACGGCATATGATAAGGGTGCGGGGAGAATTTTTAATGAATAGAGAATAATGAATAAAGAATAATGTAGGTGGACCGCCTCGCGCTGCTCGGCTCAAAAAAGAAGGTACAAAGCTATTTTAATGTGCGTGCGCGGCACGCACACCAGCATTATTCTTTATTCTTTTTTAATTTTTATTTCGTATTATTCCAGGTTCCCCGTCAATGTCATGACGGCGGAGAGGACGGCGAGGGGAGCGGTTTCACAGCGGAGGATGCGGGGGCCGAGGCCAACGGTAACAGCGCCGCATTCGGCAGCGCGGGCAGCTTCCTCGGCGGCAAAACCGCCCTCACTGCCGGTCACCACGGCGATCCGTTTTGCACGGTTTCCCGGTTCTTTGTTGAAAACTTCCCGCAGCGAAACACCGCCGCACTCGTAAAAGAAGAGCACGAGGTCATAGTCCTTGAAGCGGTCGCACACGGCGTTAAAATCCGGTAGGGGAAGCTCCACCGTGGGCAGAATGCCGCGGCCGCACTGCTTGGCGGCTTCCACAGCCACGCGGCAGTAGCGCTCGTTTTTTGCTTCCTCTTTTTTGGGGGCAGCTACACAGTAGCGGCTGAAAAAAGGCACAACATTGGTCACGCCCAGCTCCACGCTGTGGCGGATGGTATCTTCCAGCTTGCCCAGCTTGGGGTACCCGGCAAACAGTGTTACTTCAACACTGGGCTCTGCGGCGCTGGGGTAGCCCTCGGTCACGGTAAACTCCACCCGGCCTGGCTGGATGGAGGTAATGGTGCCCACATACTCCACAGCGTGGGCATCACACAAAATCACGTTCTCACCAATTTTGGCGCGCATAACGTCAGCCAGGTGGTGGGCGTCGGTGCCGTTCAGGGCGGCGCGGCCATTGCCAACTTCGGCGGTAAAATAGCGGTGCGGCATAGCGTTTATACCTCCGCGGCGTTTTTGCAGATCACGCAAACCCAGCCGCGCTTTTCTTTGATCTCAACCGGCTCCAGCCCGGCGGCACGCAGCCCGGCCAGCACTTCGTCCTTGCGGGTATCGATAATGCCGGAAGCAATGAACCGTGCACCCGGCGCCATCAATACCGGCACATGCGGCGCAAGGGACAAGATAGCCGCCGCCACAATGTTTGCGGTGATGATGTTGTATTTGCCGCTGGCTTTGTCAGAAAGATCGCCCACCAGCACGGTAAAGTGCTCGGCCACGCCGTTTCGCTCGGCATTCTCGCCGGCGGTGCGCACGCACATGGGGTCAATATCCACGCCCTCGGCTTCGGCAGCGCCCAGCTTCAACGCAGCAATGGCCAGAATGCCGGAGCCGGTGCCGATATCCAGCACACGCTCGCCGCCCTTTACCATGCTGTCCAGCGTTTCTAGGCACAGGCTGGTGGTTTCGTGGGTGCCGGTGCCAAAGGCCATGCCGGGGTCCATCGTGATCACAATTCGGTCAGTATCATAGGTTTCCCAGCCGGGTACAATGGCTAGGCGCTGGCCAATGTCCATGGCGTGGTAATATTTCTTCCAGGCGTTCTGCCAGTCTTCCTGTTCAATGCCGCTGGTTTCCAGCTTGTACTCCACGCCGCTGGCTTCCAGCCGCTCTTTGAACAGGGGCAGGATCTCGGCCGGGTTTTCGTCCGGGGCCAGGTACATGTGCACCTTTACAATATCGCGCGGTTGATCCAGCAGGTCCTGCTCGATCAGGTCCACATGGGCGATCTCCCATGCCTGCTGTTCCAGGTCGCGGTAGTCCTCAATATAAATGCCGCCGTTGGATACCATGGTAGCAATCGCTTCGGCGGTTTCGGCATACTGCTGCGGTACGGTAATTTGGATATCGGTCCATTCCATAGGAAAAATCCTCCTGCTTGCGTTGTTGGGTCTTTTTCTATTATACTAAATTTTGTCACAAATGGAAAGGGGCGTTTGCCATGAAGATCGTGCTGCTGAACGTGGAGCAGGCACAAAACATTTACCGCAGCCAGATGGTGCGGGATTTCCCGGAATCGGAGCTGAAACCCTTTGCTTCGGTGCAGGGCATGATGACGCGCGGCCTGTATGAGCCGCTGGCGTTTTATGACGAGGCCGGTGCCCTGATGGCATATGCCTGGCAGGCGATTCTGCCCCAGTGCCGCAATGTGCTGCTGGATTATTTTGCTGTTTTACCGCAGTACCGCGGCAGCGGTGTGGGCACGGCGGTGCTGAAAGAGCTTGCCGCCTATTACGCCCCGCGCAAGCAGAGCCTGATCATTGAATGCGAACACCCCGCCGAAGCACCAGAACCGGCAGTGGCAAGGCGGCGCATTGGCTTCTACCTGCGGGCCGGTGCCCACGCCGCTGCTATGGAAAGCCGCCTGTTTGGCGTGCGGTACCAGATCTACAGCCTGCCCGCGGGCGGGTTTGCCAAAGATGAAGAAATCCACCGCGATTTGCAGGAATTGTACCGCACCATGGTGCCGGAACCCTATTACCGCGGCAACGTGAATTTTTTTGGCGCATAACCGGCACGGCAGGCGGGAAAGCTAACGGCAGACTGAAATAAAAGGAAGTGTGCCGTATGCAGCTGCCCCCAAAAAATTATGACGCCATGGTCAAGCGGGCCAACCCGCCCAGCCCGGTCGTCAAGGACTGCCTGTGGGCCTTTTTCGTGGGCGGGGCCATCTGCCTGTTGGGCGAAGCCCTGCGCCAGTTCTACCTGAGCTGGTACGATAAAGACCTTGCCGGAACATTGACCAGCATCACACTGGTGATGCTTTCCGCCATCACTACGGTGCCGGGCTGGTACCAAAAGCTGGCCGCCAAGGCCGGGGCCGGGACGCTGGTACCTATTACCGGGTTTGCCAACTCAGTGGTCAGCCCGGCGGTGGAGTTCAAGGCCGAAGGCTGGATAACGGGCGTTGGCGCTAAAATTTTTACCATCGCGGGCCCGGTGCTGGCGTTCGGCACACTGGCTTCCTGGGTGTGGGGGCTGGTGTATTGGGCGATGAATAAGTTTTGACCCCAAAATCATCGCGCAGGGCGCTGCTTTGGCTGCCCTGCGCATATTTTTTGCCCCGCTGCGGCACACTAAGCCCAAACAAACCGGAAAGGGGATTGCCTGTTATGCCGATACGAAGGGGCGATACCGTAATATTCCCGCACCCGCCGGTGCTGGCGGCCTGGGCCGCCGTGGGCGGCAAAAAAGAGAGCGAAGGCCCGCTGGCACAGGGCTTTGATGAGCTGGTGCAGGATGCAGGCTTTGATGCCGAGGGCTGCACCGGCTGGGAGCAGGCCGAAAGCATGCTGCAGCAGCGCTGCGCCCGCCATTGCCTGCGCAAAGCGGGCATTACCAAACAGCAGGTGGAGCTTGCCTTCGCGGGGGACCTGCAGGCCCAGTGCACCGCCAGTAATTACACCATGCGCCAGCTGGGGGTGCCCTTTGCCGGGCTGTATGGTGCCTGCTCCACCATGGCGGAAGCGCTGTGCCTGGCGGCCCTCTGCGCGGCAGCTGGCTATGCGCATGAAATACTCGCCATGAGCAGCAGCCACTTTTGCGCGGCGGAGCGGCAGTTCCGCACCCCGCTGGAATATGGCGGCAAACGCACCCCGACCGCCCAGTGGACTGCTACCGCTGCCGGGGCCTGCCTGGTGCGGGGCAGTGGGGCCGCGGGCGTGCCGGTACTTTCAGCTACCATTGGGCGGGTGTGTGATGCAGGGGTCAAGGATATCAACAACATGGGGGCCGCGATGGCTCCCGCGGCGGCCCAAACGCTGCTGCACTACTTTGCGGACACCGGCACCACCCAGCAGGACTTTGACGCCATTTTTACCGGTGATCTGGGTGAAGTTGGCAGCACCCTGCTGCATGAGCTGATGCACAAAGCTGATTGTCCGGTGGAGAACCACCAGGACTGCGGATGCCTGCTGTATGATGTTGCCGCCCAGAACGTGCAGGCGGGCGGCAGCGGGGCCGGGTGCAGTGCTGCAGTGCTGGCAGCGCATGTTCTGCCGGGGCTGGTGGAACGGCGCTGGCGGCGGGTGCTCTTTCTTTCCACCGGGGCGCTGATGAGCCAGACAACCTTTTTGCAGGGGGAAAGCATCCCCGGCATTGCGCATTGCGTGGAGCTTGGCTGCCCGGAAGAGGAGGGGAACACATGAATTATCTGTGGGCATTTGTGGTGGGCGGCGCCATCTGCGTGGTGGGGCAGCTGCTGATTGATTACACCAAGCTGAGCCCCGCCCGCATCCTGACCGGTTATGTGGTGGCCGGTGTTATCCTGAGCGCCGTTGGCCTGTATGACCCGCTGGTAAAGCTGGCCGGGGCCGGGGCCAGTGTGCCGCTGCTGGGGTTCGGGCATCTGTTGGCCCAGGGTGTGGTGAAGGCCGTGGATGAAATTGGGCTGCCCGGTGTGTTCACCGGCGGCATTGGCGCAGCGGCGGGTGGAATTACCGCCAGTTTGGTGTTTGCCCTGCTGGCCGCGCTGGTGGGCAAAAGCAAGGACCAGAATTAAACCGGCGAATATGTGCCAAGAACCAATATACAAATGAAAATGCCCGCCGATAAAAACCGGCGGGCATTGTTCATGCAATCTTATTCTGCAGCAGCGGCCTTGTTGTTGCGCTTAGCCATGCGGCTGATCTTGCGGGCGGCAGTGTTCTTGTGAATGACACCCTTGTTCTTGGCAGCGTCCAGAGCAGAAACAGCGACCTTGATGGCGGCGTCCTTGTTCTCGGCATTGCTGTCGATGGCAGCGTCTGCCTTCTTGACAACTGTTTTCAGGTTGGACTTGATGGCCTTGTTGTGTGCAGCCTCTTTCTTGGACTGAGCAACGCGGTCTTTCTGAGATTTAATATTAGGCATTCGTTCCACCTCCTTGGTTTACCCATAACAGTACAAATTATACTAGCATATATTTTGGCCGGTTGCAAGTGTTTTTATAAATTTTTTTCGTGTTTGGCGCTAATATTGCAATGTTTGCAGGGCGGGCAGGCATGGCTGGGGGCATATTGCCCGGCGGTGGGGGCATATCTATTCCGCAAGGGGGTGTTTGCCATGCGCAATACGGGCCGTGTGCTGGGTGCGCTGCTGTGCACCGCGGCGTTAGCGGGCAGCGCCCTGGCGTTGCGTGTGGTGCCCGGCGGCAGGGTTCTGGCCCTGCTGTTTTGTTCGCCCGGCGCGGCGTTCACGCTCTGGCAGCAGGCAGGGGTGGAACCTCCGCAGGCCCAGCCAGCTGCCGCCCTGGCAGAATCATCGGAATCACCGCCGCAGCCCACCCCGGAACCATCCGTCCAGCCAACCCCCAGCCCCACCCCGCAGCCCACGGCGGAACCGGAAGCCACCCCGGCCCCAACCATTACCATACCGCCGGGGGTGCAGACGACAGCGCCCATCCTTGACCGGACTTTCGGCCAGGGCAGCGGGCAGGGATATATTGCCCTTGCGGCGGGCAGTATCAAAAATGCAACGGATGAACCAGATTCAACCATTGCCTCCGCGGCGCAGGGAGCGCTGTCCTTTACCGTTACCCCCGGCAGCCCGGACCCGCAGGTGCTGATCCTGCACACCCACGCAACGGAAACCTACCAGACCTGGGACACCCCGGTGTATGACCCCGACTTTACCGCCCGCACCAAAGATACCACCCTGAACATGTGCGCGGTGGGGGAGGCAATGACCAAAGTGCTAAACGATGCCGGGATCACCACCCTGCACGATACCACCCTGCATGATTCCCCCAGCTACACCGAAAGTTACGCCCGCAGCGCCCAGACAGCGCGGCGCTACCTGGAAGAATACCCCAGCATCAAAGTGGTGCTGGATGTACACCGCGACGCGATGGAAAGCGGCGATGCCCGTGTGCGCCCCCTGACAACGCTGGACGGCCAGCCGACGGCACAGGTCATGATCATTGCCGGGTGCAATAACGGCGGCACCGTCCAGCTGCCCAACTGGCGGCTGAACCTCTGCTTTGCCGCCAAGTGGGAGGAACGCATGGAAATGCTGTACCCCGGCCTGACCCGGCCGGTCCTGTGCGGGTACCGGTTCTATAATCAGGATGTCAGCCCCGGTGCGCTGCTGATCGAAATAGGCGGCCACGCCAACACGGTGCAGCAGGCAGTACGGGCCGGGCAGTACGCGGCAAAGGCACTGGCAGCCCTGTTTGACGGCAGCGTGTAACCGCGGCAAAACGCCCTTGCAACGCAAAACAAAATAGAATATACTGGACAAAGATAAGGCGGCACCGCATGATTCCCGACGGACGGCATCCGGAACGATGCGGGACTGCCATAAAAACCGGGGTGGAACACCACCCGCCCCGCAGGAGGATACCATGCAGAACACCATCCTGATCCACGCACCGGGCCGCAGGCAGGGCCGCGGGGCGCTGGTGCTGGCTTATACGGCGCTGTTTGCCCTGTTGATGGGCATCTGGGCTGCTATTTTTGCGCTGAACGGGCAGAGCTTTATCCAATATGGCGATACCCTCAAGCAGCATTACCCGTTTCTGGTCTATTATGGCCGCTGGCTGCGGCAGGCCGCGCGCTGTGTGCTGACCGGCGCGGCGGTGCCCACCTGGGATTTTTCCATCGGTTACGGTGCGGATATCATTACCACGCTGAGCTATTACGGCCTGGGTGACCCGCTGGACCTGCTGGCAGCCTTTGTGCCCGGCCGGTGGACCGAGCAGCTGCTGGAGGGCCTGATCGTGCTGCGGCTCTACCTAGCGGGGCTGGCCTTTATGGCGTTCAGCCGCCGCCATGGCAACAGCCGCTTTGGCACCCTGCTGGGGGCGCTGGCCTATGTGTTCAGTGCGTGGCCCATCCAGGCAGGGCTGATCGAACCGGTGTTCCTGGTGCCGATGTATTGCTTCCCCCTGATGCTGCTGGGAGCGGATGATCTGTTTGAGGGCCGCAGCCCGGTTTTGTACATTGCCGCCATTGCGCTGACGGCACTCTCCAACTTTTTGTTCTTTTATATGGCTGCGGTGCTACTGGTGCTGTACGCCATTGCGGTGTACAGCAAGCGGTACGGGGCCAAAAACCTGCGCACCCTGCCGCCGCTGCTGGCAAAGTTCATCGGGTTTGCGCTGGTGGGCATTGCAATTTCAGCCGTCACCCTGCTGCCCACCGCGCAGGAGCTGTTCGGCAGCGCTCGCTTTGGCTTAACGCGGGAAACCGCGCCTTACCCGTTCTACCGCTTTTTTGAGCTGCTGGCCAACATGACCACCGGCATGGGGTATGATGCTTACTCTACTTATGCGGGGGTGACCTCGGCGGCGTTTTTGGGTGTGCTGGTGCTGTTTGCCAAGCCGCGGCAGAACACCGTGCTCAAGTGCGCGTGGCTGGGTCTGCTGGCCCTGCTGCTGGTGCCGCAGGCGGGCAGTGTGTTGAACGGGATTTCTTACGTTTCCAATCGCTGGGTGTGGGCGTTCACCATGCTGGAAGCCTTTATCCTGGCGCGGGTCTGCCCCGGCATAACGGCGTTTGAGCCGAAAGAAAAGCGCAACCTGTTTGCGTTGCTGGCGGTTTACTGCGTGGTGGCGTTCTGCGTCAAGCAGGGCCGCACGGAGACCGCCCTGCTGGGCGCGCTGCTGCTGGTGCTGCTGGCCGTGTTTGTGCTGGCGGCAGATGGTGTCAGCCGCCGCGGTGTGCAGGCTGTTTTACTGGCGGGCTGCTGCCTTGGCGTGGTGATGAACCTTGGCGGCTACTATGGCATTGAGGAAGCCGATGCCGTGAACGAGTACCGCCCCGCCGGTTACGCCTGGAGCACCACCGTGCAGGACAACCCCGCCGTGACCCTGCATCTGATGGAGGACCAAAGCTACTGGCGGTATGACTCGCTGGTGAACGAGCCGATCAACAGCCCCATGCTGCTGGATGTGTATGGCACCGGGTACTTTTTCAGCCTGAACAACAGCTACCTTTCCAGCCTGTTCCGGGAACTGGGGCAGAACACCCCGGTGGAATATGATTACCGCGGGCTGCAGAACCGCACCCCGCTGGAAACGTTGTTCGGCGTGAAATACGCCCTCTGCGCACCGGATTCCACCGGGGCGCTGCCCGCCTTATTTGACAGCCAGGCCGTGCAGGCAGCGGAGATCGGCGGCAGCACGGTTGCGGTTTACCCCAATACGGCGGCGCTGCCCATCGGCTATACGGCGCAAAACCAGATCAGCCGCGAAACCTATGACGCCCTGACCCCGCTGCAAAAGCAGGATGCCCTGCTGGACGGCGTAGTGCTGGAAGAAACCGGCCTGCTGCCCGAAGCGGAATTGACCGGCGATACGGTAAGCCCCGCAGCCGAAATGGAGCTGGACGGCGTGCAGCAGCTGGATGAAACCACCTACTATGCCCCGCAGGACGGCGGGCGCATTACCCTGACCATTGCCCAGCCGGTGGCGGATTGTGAGACCGCCTTTGTGGTGCAGGGCATGCAGTACACGGCCACCAGCCCGCTGGATGCGATGAACGAAGAAGAACTGAGCGCCATGAGCGCCCATGACCGCCGCAGCCTGCAAAAGCAGTATGCGCATTTCTGGCGCAAGGACAGTGTCTATCTGCGCCTGCTCAGCAACATTGGTGAGGGCCGTATTGAGTATAACCGCCCCAACAGCCAGTATTACTGCGGCCGGCATGACTTTGTGTATAACTTTGGCACCAGTGATGAACCCTTGCAGCAGATCACGATTGTACTGCCCTTTGCGGGCTATTACCAGCTTGACCGCCTGGCGGTGGAATGCCAGAAGCTGGATACCGTTGCGGCCCGTGCGGAGAACCTTGGGGCCGAAAACCTGCAGAATGTGACCCTTGGCACCAACAGCCTGGGTGGAGAAATCACCACCACCCGCAGCAGCGTGCTGGTGGTGCAGCTACCGTATTCTACTGGTTGGAGCGTGACGGTGGACGGTACCCCGGCCCAAGTGCTGCGGGCAGATACGGCTTTCCTCGGCGTGGCGCTGGAACCCGGCAGCCATACGGTGGCGTTTACCTACAAAACGCCCGGTCTTACCGCGGGGGCAGCGCTCAGTGCGGCAGGAGTGGTGCTGCTGGCGGCCATCTGGGCCGTGCCGGCCCTGCGCAAAAAGAGCAAAAAGCGCCGCAAATAACAAGCGCTTTACTTTTTAAGCATCACACGTTATAATACACTTTATCTAGGTGTAGCTGAAAAGTCGAAAATTTGGCCTATTTCTACAATCGCAGCCGGATTCCGCGTTAAAAAGTCTTGGAATCCACAAAGGATTCCTGCGGCCTTTTGCATTGAATCCGGCATGTGCTTGCGAAATAGTCGTCATTTTCTTTGTTTTCAGATACACCCCCTACATTTGCATTTTAGGAGTGGGAACACATGGAACGAGTTGAAATTGCATCGCTCTATAAGGCTACCCCGGCGGATGGTACCAAAGTTACTGTCTGCGGCTGGGCAAAAACCGTGCGCGATTCTAAAAAGATTGGTTTTATCTCTCTGGCAGACGGCAGCTGCTATAAGCCCGTGCAGATCGTTTTCCAGGCGGACAAGCTGGAAAACTATGCCGAGGTTGCAAAATCCGGCCTGTACACCAGCTTTGAAGTGACCGGCACCCTGGTGCTGACCCCCAACGCTAAGCAGCCGTTTGAGATCAACGCCGATACCGTTACGGTGCTGGGCACCTGCGGCAGCGATTACCCGCTGCAGAAAAACAAGATGGGCATGGATTACCTGCGCACCCTGACCCACCTGCGCCCCCGCACCAACACCTTTAACGCTGCGTTCCGTGTGCGCGGCCAGGCCGCTTATGCCCTGCATGAGTTCTTCCACAAGAACGGCTTTACCTATGTACACACCCCCATTTTTACCGGTTCTGACTGCGAAGGCGCAGGCGAGATGTTCCAGGTTACTACCCTGGACCTGAACGATGTGCCCAAGACCGAGGACGGCAAGGTGGATTACAGCAAGGACTTCTTCAAGCGCCCGGTCAACCTGACGGTTTCCGGCCAGCTGGAAGCCGAGGCCATGGCAATGGCCCTGGGCAAGGTTTACACCTTTGGCCCCACCTTCCGCGCAGAGAAGAGCTATGATACCCGCCATGCCGCAGAGTTCTGGATGATTGAGCCGGAAATGGCATTTGCTGACCTGAATACCTACATGGACACCGCCGAGGCCATGACCAAGTATGTCATCCGCTACCTGCTGGATAACTGCCCGGACGAGCTGGCATTCTTCAACCAGTTCTTTGATAAGGGCCTGATCGAGCGTCTGGAGCTGGTTGCCAACAGCGATTTTGCCCGCGTGAGCTACACCGATGCCATCGAACTGCTGAAAAAGAACGATGACAACTTCCAGTATAAAGTAAGCTGGGGCATTGACCTGCAGACCGAGCACGAGCGCTACCTGACCGAGCAGGTGTTCAAAAAGCCTGTGTTTGTTACCGATTACCCCAAAGAGATCAAGGCATTCTATATGCGCATGAACGAGGACGGCAAGACGGTTGCCGCCGCCGATATGCTGGTGCCCGGCATTGGCGAGCTGATCGGCGGTTCCCAGCGTGAGGAGCGCCTGGATGTGCTGCTGGCCCGCCTGGATGAACTGGGCCTGAAGCGCGAAGATTATGACTGGTACCTAGACCTGCGCCGTTTTGGCAGCGTAAAGCATGCCGGTTACGGCCTGGGCTTTGAGCGCCTGCTGATGTATGTCACCGGCATCCCCAACATCCGTGACGTCATTGCCTTCCCGCGCACCTGCGGCGGTTTTTAATGGGGGCGGTCAGCGAACCGCTGATCCAATGGTTTGAACTGAATCGAAGGCTCCTGCCTTTCCGGCAGGAGCCTTCGGCATATCATATCTGGGTCAGCGAGATCATGCTCCAGCAGACCCGCGTCTCGGCGGCGCTGCCCTATTACGAGCGTTTTGTGGCCGAACTGCCGGACCCCGCCGCCCTTGCCGCCTGCGACCCGGACAAGCTGCGCAAGCTGTGGCAGGGGTTGGGGTATTACAGCCGGGTGGCCAACATGCAAAAGGCGGCGCAGATCGTCTGCCGGCAGTACGGCGGCCAGCTTCCCGCAGATTATGCCGCCCTGCGCGCTCTGCCCGGCATTGGGGATTACACGGCTGGGGCTATTGCCTCCATTGCATTTGGCATCCCAGCCCCGGCGGTGGACGGCAACGTGCTGCGGGTATTTGCCCGGCTGGATAATAGCTCTGCCGATATTACCAAACCTGCCGCCAAGCGCGAGTTCACAGCCCGTGTGCTGGAAGAAATGCCCAAGGAACGCCCCGGCCCTTATAACGAGGCGCTGATGGAACTGGGGGCGCTGGTTTGCCTGCCCAACGGTGCGCCAAAGTGCGAGGTCTGCCCGCTGGCTGCTCAGTGCAAGGGCCGCGCTGCAGGCCGGGCCGAACAGCTGCCGGTCAAAACGGCTAAGCCGGAAAAAACGCTGGTGCCGGTCACGGCCGCGTTGATCACCGGGCCGCAGGGCGTGCTTTTGCAGCGCCGCCCGTCCAAAGGGCTGCTGGCCGGGCTGTGGCAGCCCCTTGCCTTTGAGGGTACCGCCATGACCCAACCGGAACTGGACGCCGCGTTGCGCGCCATTGGCCTTTGTGTGCAGTGGCAGGCCCCGCTGCAAAGCACCCGCCATGTGTTCACCCATCGCATCTGGCAGATCAGCGGGTTTTGCGGCACAGCCGCAGGCCCGGCGCCGGAGGGCTGCGTCTGGGCCAGCCGCGCGGAGCTGAACGGGGAATACGCGGTACCAAGCGCATTTGCGGGCATTATGCGCCAGTGGCAGCCGGAATAAAAAGCAAGCAGAGTGGCATGGCTTTTGGCAGGTGAAGAAATTTTCCGGAGACCATGCTGCGGAGAATGGCGCGGTATCACCTTGATACCTGAACCTTTTTGTGTGAAAAATTTACAAGGGAAAGATTGTATTCACCCGGTTAATCGGGTATAATATTTTACAGACCCATCCCTTTTAGAATACGCGGAGGAAAAGTATTATGATGAAGAAATCCACTTTTGGTGCCATTCTGGCGTTTTTGTTTGCTGCTGCCGGTGCCCTGACTGCCGCTGCGCTCTACCTGCGCCGCCGCGAAAAGGAACTGGACGAATACGAGCGCCTGCTGTACAGCGATGACGGCGACGATTATGACGATGACGACGAATATCTGCCCATCGACAATGAACCGGCAGAAGCCGCCGAAGAAAAGGCTGCTGACGATGCTGAATAAGCCGGAACAGCCAGCAGAAAAGTGAAAATGGCCGGGCTTCGGCCCGGCTGTTCGTGTTTCTTGCAATCAGTAGTGATACTTATTAAATGATAAAAAGGGCTCAGATAAACCATAAGGCGCTGCTGAAAATAAGAAAAATGACGGCAGTGACTATAAAATCAGACTGAATTTCGATTTTTCTGCTGTGCCAAGGAAAGGGAACGCCATGAAAAAGCTCTTGCTGTGGCTGGTTATGGTGGTGGTTATGCTGGCGGTGCTGCTGGGCGGTGCCGGGTACGCCATGTACGCTATGACGGGCGATGACAAACTTCCCACGCAGCACCCCACTTTGGGCGATACGGAACTGGAACCGATCGGCTATGACTGGAGTGTGCCGGTGCTGGGCAATGTGCTGAACCGCACGTTTGAACAGCCCAGCACCCTGACGGTGCAAAAGCTGGGCGAAATGACGGAAGCTGCCCCGGAGCTGGTTTTGCCGGACTGGGTGCAGCGCACGACCCTTACGCTGAAAGATTCGGCCGGCAGCGTTGTGGTGCAGGGGGATGCCGCTGCCTTTGCGATGTATGCCTACCCCAAAAATGGCAGCTATGAGCTGACCCTGACCGCTTACCGCAACACAGCGGACCCCGGCGATGCCACCGGCTGGTACCGGTACTGTGCATCTTATACCATGAACATCCAGCCCAAGGCGGTGCTCAGCAGTGAACGCGTCAGCCAGGGCGGCGTGGCGGCACTGGTCATTACCGGCATTCTGGATGGCAGCGAGCCGACCGTGGAAACCGACCTGGGGGATGTATGGTTCCGCCCGGTGACCGGTGGGTATATGGGCTATATCCCGGTAACCTATAATGCCGAGGGCGGCCCCCATACCCTGACCGTGACCTGCGGCAGCCTGACCCAGGAGCTGACCCTGAACGTGATGCAGAGCGAGGCCAAAACCGTGGATGTGGCCGCCGAGGCAGACATACCGGGCGCAGCAACGGAATATAAAAATGCGATCTGGCCCCTTTACACACAGGGCAGCAGCGAAAAGCTCTGGCAGCGCAATTTTGCCTCGCCGGTGCCCAGTGCGATTCTGGCGGATTACGGCGCGCGGCTGCGCACCGATGGGACCATTACCGGCCGGGCAACTGGCATCAATTATAACGCCGCAGCGGGTACCGCCGTTACGGCACCGCAGGCGGGTACTGTGGTGTACGCCGGAACGCTGGCGCTGACCGGCGGCACTGTGGTGATTGACCATGGCTGCGGGGTTAAGAGCTATCTGTTTGGGCTGGATGCCGTAAAGGTGCAGCGTGGGCAGAGCCTTGCCCGCGGCGAAGAACTGGGCACCACCAGTGAGGAGCATACCCTGATCTGGGAGCTGCGCATTGGCAGCAAGTCCGTTGACCCTGCTGCCGCCCTGACGGGCAGCAGCGGGCTTTTGTACCGCGAAACAATGTAACAAAATAGAGTTAGAGCAACGATAAATCGCAAATGTTGGTGGAGAAAGCGATGGACGAAGAGAAGGTAACACAGACTGCGATGGAGCCGGCGCAGCAGCCAAAGCCCAAAGCCAGGGGCGGGCAGCGCACGCAGGGCAAAACCGCTCCAGGCACGGGGCAGGGCAGGATGGCCAAACCCCATGCCAGCAATAGCAATACTGCGCACCGCAAAACGGGCACGCAAAAACAAAAAAGCGAACCCCAAAATACAAAATCCCCGCAAGAACCAAAAACGCGGGCGGAACAAGCCGAGCAGACCGAAGCTGCCGCCCCGGAACAGGTGGCAGCCAAGCCCAAAGCTCCGCGCAGCGGGCAGACAGGCGGCAAACGCCGCCGCAAAAAGGCTACCTCCAAGCCGGAAGCAAAACCGCAGCAATATGCTGAGCCCCGGCCGGAACCCCCGGAAGCGCCGGAAAAGCCGCAAACGCCGGAACCTGCCGCTGTGGCCGAACCGGCTGAAGCAGCCGCCGCGCCGGAAATGCCGGAAAAGGCGGTGCAGGAACCCAAAGCCGCGCAGCTGCCCCAGGCCACGGAGCCGCCGGAGCCGGAGGATGACGAACCGGAACTGACCCCGGAACAGCGCGCTGCAGCAGAGCGGCGCAAGGCGGAGATCACCCGAACGGTCCAGGTTTCGATTGAACAGATCGAGGATGCCGAAGCAGAACAGGCGGAGAAAGAGGCAGATACGCCGGAATCGACTGACAGCAAAGTGGGCCGCGCCGTGCGGCTGCTGATCGGCTGGCTGCTGCTGGTGGTGCTGCTGGCGGGTATGATCGCCGCAGGCGGCATATACTGGCTGTACAAAAAAGCCACGCCGGATATGATTCCTGCCGTTACGGTAACAGTGGAGGGCCAGCAGCTGGACCCCGTGGCGTACCATTGGCAGGTGCCGGTGGCAGGCAACCACCTTAAGCGTACCTATGCCGAGACACTTTCCAGCACTCCCACAGCGCTGGAATCTGATTTTGGCGGCAGCACCATGACGCTGCGGGTGACCCCGGCGGACTGCAGCACCGAAGTGACCGTTAAGGACGAGAACAAGCAGGAAGTGTTCAGCGGCAGTGCCCAGGAATTTGCCGCCTACCGCTTTACCACGCCCGGCAGCTACACCGCCAAGCTGGTGGTCAGCAGCGGCGAGGGTTACCAGAGCGAACCGACAGTTTCGGGCCACCAGACCTATGAGTTCACATTTGATGTAACGATTAAGGCTACCGTGCGGCTGAATACCCAGGCTGTTACGCCGGGTGGTGTTGTGGCCGTAAAGGTAACGGGCCAGCAGACGGATACCAAGCCAAGCCTGACGGCAGAACTGCCGGATACCGGCTTCCGTGCCAGCGCGACCGGCGATGGCTGGGTGGCTTACCTGGCGGTCCCGCTGGAAACTGAGCCTGGCAGCTACACCATCAAGGTCACCGTGGACGGTGAGGTGCAGGAGCTTACCCTGAACGTGAGCAAGAGCGCCGCATCTTTTCGGGATTATACTTCCAAGTCCAGGCTGGTCACACCGTATGTCGGCGCGGATGATACCCCGCAGGAGGTGCTGGACCTGCTGGATACGGCATCGGATACCATCTACTGGGCGGACACTGGGTTTGCTTCGCCGTTCAGCGATAAGGTGGAGGTCACCCTGCCGTATGGCCTGACCGAATATGTCAACCGTACCCAGACCGAGCGAAAGAACAACACCGGTACCGGCCGCACCAGCATCAATGTGGTGCTTTCCGGCAGGTGCGACCTGATTGCCCCGGCGGGCGGCAAGGTACTGCTGGCGGAAAAATTGCCCAATGTGGGCAATACGCTGGTGATCGAGCACGGCGCGGGCGTAAAGACTATTTACTATGGCCTGCGCAGGCTGACGGTAGAAAAAGGTGCAATCGTGGCCCAGGGCGATGCCCTTGGCACCACCGACAAAGCTACCGTGGTGGAAGTGCGCGTGGGCAAAACCCCCGTGGAGCCGCTGCGTATCCTGCGCGGTCAGTGCGATGCCCTGCGCAGCTATTAAAACGGAGCATAACTGATAAATAGAAAAATTCCCCTGTCTGTATTCTTTGTGATGCAGGCGGGGGAACTTTTTTTGCGGCAGGCGTTTTTGATGTTCTGACGGAACCATGCCGCCCACCCCGGCATAACATGGAACAAACGGCCAGATACAACACCGGGGGGAAGCATTATGGCGGCAGCATGTAATTTGACTTTTTGTGTGGTTGGGCGGGATGCCCGCCAACTGGCGGCGGCGCGGGCGCTGCAGAACAGCGGCTATACCGTGCTGGGGGCAGAGGGGGCCGGGCAGGCGGATTATATCCTGCTGCCTATGCCGATGGATGCCGAGGCAGCGGACCTTGCCCGTATCCTGCGCGCCGCCCGCCCCGGTACGCTGGCCCTTGGCGGGCGCATCAGCGAACCGGTGCGCAAAGCGGCGCAGGCCGCCGGGGTGGAGTTGGTGGATTACTTTTTGCGGCCGGAGCTGGCCTGCCTGAACGCAGTACCCACTGCGGAAGGGTGCCTGGCCCTGCTGATGCAGCTGCGCCAGCGCACGATATGGGAAAGTGAGTTCCTAGTGTTGGGGTATGGGCGCATTGGGCGGGCGGTGGCCCAGCGGCTGCAGGCATTGGGCGGGCAGGTGACCATTGCCGCCCGCGCACCGGAACAGCGGGCCGCAGCGCGCTGCGCGGGGCTGCATGCCGCACCGCTGACCGCGTTGGAACAGCTTCTGCCGCACTTTGATGCGGTCATCAACACCATACCGGCCCCGGTGCTGGGGGCGGCCCAGCTGCGCTGCCTGCCCAGGGGGGCGCTGATCCTGGACCTTGCCAGCCGCCCCGGCGGAACGGATTTTGCTGCCGCGCGGGAACTGGGCCTGCGTGCGGAACATGCCTTGAGCCTGCCCGCCCGCTGTGCGCCCGAAACCGCCGGTGCGCTGGTGGCGCATACCGTGGAAGTGATTTTACAGGAGCGTGCCGCCACGGCCCGCAGCGAAAGGGGAGTGAGCTGATGAATTCCAGCCTGGAACCGCCGCGCACGGTGGTGTTTGCCCTGTGCGGCAGCTTTTGCACATTTGAAACGGTTCTGCCGCAAATCATCCGCCTGCGCGCCTGCGGGTGGGAAGTACTGCCGATGCTGAGCTATGCGGCGTCGGCGCTGGATACCCGCTTTGGCCGCGCGGCAGATTGGAAGCAGCGCCTGGAGGAAGCCACCGGCCACCGCCCGCTGGAGGATCTGCGGGAAGCGGAACCTCTTGGCCCCAAGCATATGGCACAGGCACTTGTCATTGCTCCCTGTACCGGCACAACGATGGCGCTGCTGGCGGCGGGCATCAGCGCAACGCCGGTCACGCTGGCGGCCAAAAGCATGCTGCGCGGCGGCAGGCCGGTGGTGATCGGGGTATCCACCAACGATGGGCTTTCCGGCAGCGTGGGAGCGCTGGCGGCGCTGCTGCAGCGCAAAAATTATTATTTCATTCCCTTTGGCCAGGACGACAGCTACAAAAAGCCCTGCAGCCTGAAAGCGGATTTTACCCAGCTGCCGGATACGCTGGAAGCCGCTCTGCGCGGGGTGCAGCTGCAGCCGATTTTGCTGTAAAACCCGTGGAACAGAGCTGTTTTGTGCGGGTGCGGCATATGATAGAAAAGGGCGCTTTGGTGTGGGAACAAAGAGGGGCGGTGCGGCAATGGAATATATCGAAGTAACAGGCGGGAACCCGCTGCGGGGGAGCATCCGCCCGGCAGCGGCCAAAAACAGTGTGCTGCCCCTTTTGGCGGCAACGCTGCTGTGTGCGCAGCCCTGCACCCTGTGCCGGGTGCCCCTGCTGCGGGATGTGCAGACCAGTTTGGATCTGCTGCGGGCTGTGGGCAGTGGGGCGGCCTGGGCCGGGCAGGACCTTGTCACCCAGCCAGCCCGGCAGATCAGCGGGCGGGTGCCCACGGCGTTGGCGGGGGCTATGCGGGGGTCGGTGTTTTACCTGGCACCGCTGTTGACCCGCGCGGGCTGGGCAGAGCTGCCGCTGCCCGGCGGGTGCAGACTGGGGCCGCGGCCCATTGATATCCACCTGGCCGGGCTGACGGCCATGGGGGCACAGGTGTGCGCGGCGGCAGAGTGCGTGGTGCTGCGCCGCCACGGCGTTTTGCGTGGTACGGATTTTGCTCTGCGCCTGCCCAGCGTGGGAGCAACCCTGACCCTGATGCTGGCGGCTTGCTGTGCGGCGGGCGTTACCACCCTGCGCGGTGCGGCGTGCGAGCCGGAAATTGCGGATACCGCCGCTTTTTTGAACGCCTGCGGGGCAAAGATCACGGGGGCGGGTACGCCGGTGGTCTGCATCCGAGGTACCGGCGGCGAGCTGTTGGACGGCTGTGTGCATACCGTGCTGCCGGACCGCATTGCCGCAGCGACTTATGCGGCAGCCGCTGCCATTGCAGGCGGGCGGGTGACAGTAACGCAGTGCAGTCCGGTGTGGCTGGCGGCGTTTCTGGACTTTTTGCAGGGCAGCGGCTGCGAGGTTGCCCGCGGGGAAAATGAGTTTAGCATCACGCGGGATCAGGATACAAAGCTGCGCGGCGGTCAGGAACTTGTAGCGGCTGCTTACCCTGGCCTTGCCACAGATACTGCCCCGCTGGCTGCAGCGGTGCTGCTGGGGGCGGAGGGAGCATCCCGCATTTATGACGGCCTGTTCCAAAACCGCTTTGCCTGTGCGCAGGGCTTTGCCGCCCTGGGGGCTGATGCCCGCAGCGAGGGACGGCTGCTGTACCTTGGCGGCAGCGCAAAACTGCATGGTGCCACTGTGACTGCACCAGACCTGCGGGGCGGGGCAGCACTGGTGCTGGCGGGCCTTGGTGTGGGGGACGGGAGCTGCGTGCGGGTGCTGGATGCCGGACATATCCGGCGCGGCTATGCCGACCTGGCGGGGGATCTGCGCCGCCTGGGGGCCGACTGCCGGGCAGGCCGCACCGGGACAGAAGCTGGCAGACAGACGAAAAAACTGTAAAAATATTGTCATAATTCACCAAAGCTCCGCAAAACCTGCGGGGCTTTTTGTGATACCCACAAATGTGAACATCTATTTTTTGGCTTTTTAGCGTGTGGGTATTGAAATTATTTGCAGAATTTGTTATCCTTATAAACAGTTATATGCGATATCTTAGGAAGAGCTGGCTGCACCGCAACGCGCGTAAGCAAAGTTTGGGGTGTGGGGCGGCACTTCCTTTATGGGGGTCAGTGTGTCCGCTGGCGGAAATCCGGCCCTGTTGCATTTGCAATTTTATATTCTTTAGGGGGATACACTTATGGCGTTCGTTCTCGATGAAGAGATGCAGAATGTAACCAACATTAAGGTTATCGGTGTTGGCGGCGGCGGCGGCAATGCTGTGAACCGCATGGTTGAAGCTGGCCTGAATGGCGTTGAATTTGTAGCAATGAATACCGACCAGCAGGCACTGGTCAACTCCAAGGCTACCCAGAAGGTTCAGCTTGGCGCAAAGCTGACCAAGGGCCGCGGCGCTGGTGCTGACCCGGAGGTCGGCCAGCGTGCAGCGGAGGAAAGCAAGGATGAGATCGCCAATGCACTGAAAGGTGCCCAGATGGTGTTCATCACCGCTGGTATGGGCGGCGGCACCGGCACCGGCGCTGCACCGGTCGTGGCCGAAACGGCCCATGACCTGGGCATCCTGACCGTCGGTATTGTCACCAAGCCCTTTGCCTTTGAGGGCAAGCGCAAGATGAGCATGGCCGAACAGGGCATTGCCAACCTGATGATGCATGTAGACAGCCTGATCGTGATCCCGAACGAGCGGCTGAAGCTCATCAGCCAGGAAAAGATCACCCTGATGAACGCTTTTGAAGCAGCCGATAACGTGCTGCGCCAGGGCGTTGAGAGCATCTCCAGCCTGATCAATGTTCCCGCTTTCATCAACCTCGACTTTGCTGACGTCCGTTCCATCATGAAGGATGCCGGCTTTGCCCACATGGGCGTTGGCGTTGCCAAGGGTGCAGGCAAGGCAGAAAACGCTGCCAAGGCTGCAATCTCCAGCCCGCTGCTGGAAACCAGCATTGCCGGTGCACGCGGCGTTATCATCAACATTACCTCCAGCCCGGATATCGGCCTGGACGATGTTGAGACTGCTGCTTCCATGATCACCCAGAGCGCACATCCCGATGCGAACATCATTTGGGGTACTGCGTTTGACGAGCGCCTGCAGGATGAGATGAGCATTACCGTTGTGGCTACCGGCTTTGAAAGCACGCCTGGCGTGGACGAGCCCATCCAGGCTGTTGTGAACGCCCAGCGCGCTGCAGCAGGCGCTGCACCTGCTGCTGCCCCGGCTGCACCGCGCCCGGCCGCTGCACCTGCCCCGGCTCCCGCCCCGGCCCCGGCTCCGGCCGCTGATCCGGTCATCCCCAACCCGGTATTCAGCAATGTGTTCAACCCCAATGTTGACACCCCGGTTTCCACCGCCCCCGCTGCCAAGGAAGATGACAGCAACGAAGATGACGGTGATTACTTCAACGATCTGCTCAGCATCCTGAACAAGCGTTCCTGATCGCTGCGCGTTCTCTATCCTTTGCGGCTGCGGGCAGGCATGCTCGCATAAAAAACAAAACGGCCCGCTGACCAGTTTAGGAGGAAAGCTATGCCCAGCAGCCAAACCTTATCAGCCCTGCAGGAAAAAGGGTTCCGAACCACGTTCCGGGGCTTTGATAAAAATGATGTGCTGGCTTACCTCAATGCACTGGACAACGAAAACCGGCAGCACAGCGCAGAGCAGGAAGAGCAGATTGCCCAGCTGCAGGCCCAGCTGGATAAAATGCGCTCTGAACAGTCCGCTGCACGTGCCTGTGTGGAAAAACTGCAAAGCGATCTTTCAGCCGCTAACCAGCGCGCCGAAGCTGCGGAAAAATCGGCTGCCGAGGTGGTCGCCCGTGCCAAATCGGTAGAAGAGCGCGCCACGGCAAACCTGAGCCGCAATAAAGAAAATCAGCAGGCTGTGGTGGAATGGCAGTTCCGTTGCCGCGATCTGCAAAAACAGATCGACGAGTACGAAAAGCAGATTGCTGAATACGAGGCAATGATCCCCAAAGGCGGTATGCCTGCCCCCAAGCAGGAACCGGCCCCCGCACCTCAGCCTACCCCGCAGGAAAAGCCGGAGCCGGCCCCGGAACCGAAGGCACCTCAGGCTGATGTGACCGAGGAAGCCCGCATTGAGGCTCGTCAGATTTTGATGGAAGCCCGCCTGAAAGCCGATGCGGCCGAAGAACGCCTGAAACAGCAGGCTGAAGAGCAGCAGGGCCGCATGACAGAGCATGCCCGCGATTTGGCCGCAAGCCTTGCCATGCTGCGTGAGCGTGTGACCCGCGTGGATGAACGCCTGAGCGCCGCCACTGCGGACCTGGATGATGCCACCACGGCAATTTATCAGGCACTGGATGCAACCGGTGCAGATTTTGAAGCCTTTGGTGCAGAGCTGCGCCACTTTGGAGAGAACGCCGCAAAGGAAAATTATCCCGCTGCCCAGGCAAAGGTGTGCCATAATAAGTCTACTCAGCCAGCTGCCAAACGGGTGCGCCCTGTGCGCAGCCAGCCGCAGGTGCAGGCCAATAATGCAAACACCCACCGCCTGCGCCGCGCAGGTGATACCCGCCGCAGTGTGAGCCAGGACCTGAATGCCGAGCTGGAACGTTTGAATCAGCCGGCGGCCGCAAGAAAGTAAATACATAACCCGGCAGCCCGCGGAGCCTTGGCTTAACAGTGATAAGGAACTAAATCATTTATCAACTGTCAGCTGACGGTTTTCGGGTGCATAAAAAACTCCCGTCTGATTCCATAACAGGAAATTGGACGGGAGTTTTTTACCATATGGCAGAGATAATCATCTGCCATTCACTGGCTTGATTTTGAAAAAATGTGTGTTGCGCTTACTATTTTGACCCGTATTCAAGCTATTTCATCGGATGCTGTCAAGAATCTTTTGGACAGCATACGGCTTAGCATACTTGATATAGGCATCACTTACAAAAATGGTACCAGCAGCACACGGCTCAACCCACATTGCTGGGTAGACAACAACCTTTTTTGTGTTTCTTCGCCCTATTGCTGTGATTTCACTGTCAACGATAATTTCACAGCCAGATTGCTTAAGAATATTCACCAAAGGCATGATCATTTTAATCTGTTTCTCTGGGTTGATTGGCGATGCACTTATCCCATCAGAACCCCACTCAAGGAGTTGGAGCGCAGCGAAGCGGTCAAGCATGCCGTGTACATATTGGTTTCTGTAATGCTTTAAACATTTAGAACACGCAGAGCCACAGTCGCAAGAACTTAACAGGTCTTTCATATCAGTTAGTAGTTCGGCAATTGCATCAGCTACACTGACAGCATAGCCAGCGCCACTTGACAAGCTATCATAAAGATATATGTCAACATAAGAAGCTTCAGAGCCGGTTCTGAGACGATAACCAGTAACAAGTTCGGTGAACTCAACATCGAGTTTTTTGCTTGCTACCAGTCTCAATGCTTCAGCTAGAGATTGCGCTGCGCGGTTAAGCCATGGATTATCATTCCTTCTAGCATCAATGATCCTATCGTCAATTGTGAATTCAAGAACCAACATATCAGTTATAAAATCATAACCAAGATTCACATTAAAACAGTTACTGTGACGGCATTTACTTCGGGCATACTTTGACTTGTACGGCCTATTAATATCATTTAGAACAGAAATATCGTCGCCTGGCATAGCGGCTCCACAGTCCTTGCAGACCATAAAGCCTTTATCATCCGATCCTTTGTTCAGCATGATAATTCGTTGGTTTGTTCGTGGAGCAATCCGTATGTTTTTACAGCCTGGGGCAAGTTTCATTTCTTCGGCTTCGGGCAGAGTTGAATACAGAGGCTGCTGTACAGCAGTGTATTCTTCTGACAGCTGAACATCTGGTATTGATTCAGCATTTCTTGGCGCAAAACCCCACGGGCGCATCATTTCACGAGCGATTTTCAGTTCGCTGTTTCCACAAAACGGACAACGCTTAGTTTTCTCCTCCATCAAACCAAACCAACCGCACTCCGGACATGAGATAACCTGTTTTACATAATTCGGGTCCTCTGTGTAAGCTCGTGCCGGAATTAGTGCTTGACCATGACGACGTTCACTTCCAGGAAAGTAGAACCCGCCGATCTGATAGGTTTGTTTATCAACGACAATTGCTCTACCAGGAGCATATTCGCCAATAGCTACATCAAGTCCACGGTCAACTTCGTAAAGAATTTTTCCGTACATATCTGGTATGTAGGTACTTACGACATTCTTCGGGAAAGAATATGTTGGGATGATTCCTTCTTCATAGAGAGCATCAAGAAGAACCTTTGCCTCCCCTTCCTTAGCGCCTTCTTCTACTCCAAAAAGTTCGGGATGCGTCTGACATTTTTCTTTTAGCATATCAAAAGATTTTTTCAATTCATCCGCAAATACTGAATAGTGAAATGGTATTCCGACAGGTAAAAGCAGTTTGTCTTTATCAGCATCGTAAGCTGCAAGATAGTTCTTAAAACTGTCAAGAAAATCGTTAAGGAAAACTGCTGCTGAAACTGTGTCAAGGCTCATATGATTTTCTGAAAGGAATTCCTGGAGGATAACCATGGCCAAATGACGTTGGAGGAGCTTTTCACTTCTTGTATCAATCCAAGGCTTGCGAGGGTCTCCACGGAACATAGGGATTGGATCATTGAAGTATAAGGTATCATGCGGACCATCTTCACAAAAGGTAACGATGGTAGATAAACTAGATCCACGTCGGCCAGCTCGACCAGCTCGCTGCTGATAATTTTCGCGCATGGGAGGGATATTTCGTAAGCCAACCGCGACAAGAGATCCAATATCAATACCAACTTCCATGGTAGTTGTACTGCTAAGAATATCGACAGGTGTTTCACCATCTTGGATTAAATCTTGGAAACGCAACTCATATTGCTCGGTTTTACTCCAAAGATCATCTCGCTGGTCTTTATGCGAGAGCTGAGCAGTATGTTCCTCAGTGTCAATTACATGAATCGGCTCGCCTTGAAGTGCATCAGCTACTGGCTTTCTCCAAAAACTAAGCGCTTCGTATTCACCAGATTCCATCTCGTGAATATGAGAAGATCCGCAACTCGGACATTTACCTTTCAGAGTAAAAGGAGTCAATTCAGAGCATTGTTCACATTTGTACCATATGTGAGCAGCATCAAAACGTGGCTTTACTCTAGAGAGGTCAACATATAATTTCCCATTATCAGGCTGCGCCGAGTCAAGAAATTCTTCCTTTAATACTCGTTTCCATGCCATCTCTGTTTCATTTCCGTCATGCCAGTCCATGATTTCACGAATAGTTTTTGAGAATCCCCAATCCTTATCAAGCCCATATCCACCATAGTTGGGCCGGACTTTCAGCCGAATTGTATCGCTAATTGTATGACCAATGGCTGTAGACATATCACAAATCGATAGCATCCAAGCATTGAAAAAGTCAATAAAATCTTCATCAGTAACATTCACATTATTTTCACCAAGGGCATCTACAGCGTCAAAAAGAGCCTGATCAGTAGGTTCAATCCAGCTCGTAGCCGAGTCGTACAAGGTGTTATAGCCACCAGCAAACAACCGAAGAAGGTATTCCTGCATCTGAACAGGAGCATTTGCAATAGTAAACCTCGGAGTGTATGCTCGTCCTCGTTTCACACAGCGATTGTAGTTATTCAGCGCAGCCGTGCAATCCTCAGCAAATTTTATACGTTCAGGAGCATGAAAAATCTGTACATGATGCTGACCGGCAGCAAGACAAAAATAGTCATACAACGAATTCATTGACTGCTCGACTGTCTGTTCTTCCATCGTTTTAATGGCTATTGCAAACAATTGCCTTGCAGCGGAAATGTCCGAAGCCTCTGACATATCTCGAGCCAGTTTTGCTGCACGCTGACGACTATCTGAAAACAACAAAACCTTACGTCCCTCGTTAGGAAACCGGTCTGGATTACTATCCTTGCCTGGCACGGCAGGTTGCAGTTGGAACTGCGATTTGATTAGGTTGAAGAAAGACTGATTGCCTCGAGTGTTAAACGAAGTGAGCTGTGATGTAGAAAGCTGATGCCTGCAATGCGGACAAGTCGGAAAAGTAATAATCTGCGGTCTACCTTTTGCAGAGTAGTTACAGTAGTACAGTTTTCTAATCCATGGTTTTCCAGCGGAAGAGTCATCTGTGAAGTTGACAAATCCGCTTTTGACATCAAGATAGCAGGGCCTTATAGCGTTTTTACCCTGTTTTGCGGGTAATTCAAAATCATCCGTTGGAATAAACAGATGTATTTCTTTCATCCTTCGATCCATTAATTGGCCGGGATAATGCCACAGATATACATTTCCATGAAGCCCCGAGTCATCTTCAAGAACATACCCTTTGAAGAACAGCGCACCGCAGCGTCGATCATTATAAAGTTCGTATACCACACTACCACAATGGGGACAAGTTAAATTACCATCCGATAAGTAGATCTCTCCTAAAGTGAGTCCGCCTTCCGAATGAGAACAACTACAATTAGCATTGGCACAGGCATATACCCCCGAAATACCTTTGAAAAGCATGTGCATACGTGCGGGGAAAAGAACAGAACCTTTTGCGTTTTTTGCAAGCGGCGCAATTGCCAAGAGGACACTAATCGCTTTTAGCGCATCCTCTGGATTGAGATTCGGGAAGATACCAGAAGAAAGCTCTCCCAGGGATACGGCATTTCCCCGACAATACTTAATAAGCTCATGGAACGGACGGTAATAGACAAGATTTTCGTACATCCAGTTGTATACTGATTCCAAGGATGTAATGCCAGGGTCAAATCCTTCTAATTGCCTCCAGAATGACAAAAGGGCAGAAAGCTTCACTTCATCCCTATCTTCAAATTGGCCAGGATCTGAGTTCAAGAGAAGCTCGGCGGGGATGTCGTATTTCAGTTGCCCATCAATTACCTCTCTCTCCCCCGTCAGATAACAGAACCGGGTTGCTGTGTCTGATGCCGTAAGTTCATTTGCAAACTTCATTACGGAATCAACGTCTTGCTGGCTTTTGTTGGGCATACTTGCAGTAGTGAGTATAAATTGCACACGATCACGACTGATGCCGAGCTTATGGAAGAGCCTGCGAATCAATAATGCCACTTCTCCGCCGGATGAACCACGGTACATATGTGCTTCATCAATAACAAACATCAATTTATTTTCACTGTTTGAAGCCAGCCATTCGCGTGTGTCATTCCATATTTTTTGTTCTCTGGGACGCAATAGCATATATTCCAGCATAGAATAGTTTGTAATGAGAATATCCGGGCAGAATTGCTGCATTTCAAATCGTGTGATTAATTCTGCATCGTCATCGTTTGGAATATGCTTACTATCATGTAGCCCCTGAAGGAACTGATTCATATCCGCTTTTGCAGGTATTTTTCCTTCTTTGAGCAGATGATTGAAGAATTCTTTTTCAGAATCGCTTTGTGGGAAGGACATTCTTGCCAAGGTTTTTTCAAGTTTTCTGTCCTGTTCAGTGGAAGGTTGAACTCCAGGGTATGGAGTTCTACCAGTATACATACCAAACTGAGGGCGACGCACCTTATCACCACAGGTCTTTCGGAATATCTTGATAAACCTCTCATCAGGATCTCCGATCATTCTTCTAAGCCGGCTAACTTGGTCTGAAACCAAGGCATTCATTGGGTACATAATAATTGTGCGAACACCTCGTTTTGCCCATGATTCCTTAGAGTTTCTTGCTTCAGCCGCCATCTTTGCAAGAAGTGGCCACATAAAACACTCGGTTTTACCGGAACCAGTACCTGTCGAAACAAATAAGTTTTCTCCTCTGGTTGCAGCTTCAAGCGCCGAGATTTGGTGGGCAAACGGAGATGGGAACACCCCTATATTAGCCTTTGCCAACTGTAAGAAATAGTCTTTCATCCAATTCTCAAGGGCTGCTGTTTCAATCCCATTTTGTACTGTAACATATGCTGGTGAGGACTCAATAAAAGGTCTTTGGTAAAGCAATCCTTCATCATCAATATGATTGCCTAGCGCAGAAAGCAGAAGAGGCGATTTCCCGAAATATTGCGACTTAATATAATTTTCTAGTTCCGTTCTCAACTGTTTATGGACAGAATTAGCTCCATTGGGCATCAGGTTATCCCTCCTTTGAATTCATATCCCTCATCGGACAGAATATTTTTAATGGCTGCGAAAACTTCTACGGAGAGCTTTCGCCTAAAATCACACGGCAGAGATGTACATATTTCAGGCCAACTGTAGTACTTTAAAAATTCAAGCTCGCGTGGTGGAAGCAAATAATTCATACGTACATGAACTAATGCTCCATCCTCAGAGTACTCAATTGGTGGTAATGTTCCATAAGTTGATAGGCAAGCACACGCGAGTGTTCTGTAATTATAATTTTCTACCTGCCATTGAGGAAGTGGACTAACTTCTGGTACAGTATCAATGTACCGATAAAGATAGTATAGCTGTGAACCTTTCATACCGGTTCGAAGAATTGAAACGGTTCCAGTCTTATTGGGCTCAGTAACCCAATATCCGCGCGAGAAAGGCGGCTTTAAGCGAAGATACTCTATGCTATATTCAAACGCTGGATTGGGTTTCCAAGAAGCAGTCGATAATGTGGTTTGCCACAATGTTTGCAACTTCTCTTGTTCGAGGCCAAACATTGTTTTTATATTACTGGGGTTTGTTCCACCATCCTGCTTTGAATAAAATCCGATGCCAGACACACAGGAGATATTGTCCAAAGCAATACCTCTTTGAAAGAGTATACCATTGAACAGTTCTTCGTGCTTTATTGATGGAGCTATTCTGTTGGGACAGTGATAAATAACTCCTGTGTTTAAGAACTGATTTTTAATTTCATCCTCCAGTTCTTCAGGCACATATGGTAAGCTGTCAGAAAGTTCTGGGTACATTAATTTGTAATTGGCAAGCATACTGCGAATTCTTCTTTTCAGGTGTACAATGGAAACAGGGGCTTCTGTATCGTCCCAAAGGCAAGCATACGCCATCATCCCACAGATGCTATAAACAAGACGAGCTTTCCACTCGTTCTCTGTTTCTTGGGTTCCCCTAAGAATGTGATACTGCCGTGATACTTTCGAGAGAAGTCCGTTATATTTGTCCATTAGATTTCCCCCAATACATACTGAAGGTCGCGTTTAAGACTAGCAGAAATAGCAATGCCCTTCTGCGAGTCAGCAATTACCTCTGTGAGCTCATTTACTGCCATTGAAGCATAGGCAATAGGGAAAACGCAAAACAAGAAATCGTCGTCCGCTGTAGCATGGGGATAAATACCGTGCATCGTAGCTGCAACGCTGCTAATTTTGCTTCTCACTAACGAACTCAGAGCAAATTTCGAAAGGACTGATAGTTCTTTGTGCGTGCCTTTTTCTGGCGAATAGGATTTGAAATCGTCAGAGAAGTATCCGCCATAGTATTTACCAGTAGCTTTTTTATCCACCAAGAACTCTGTAAACATCGGTAACATGAATCCATACAGGCTTTTGGGCTCAACCTGAATATCTTCTGCATACGGGTGGGTAAACACATAAAAAACATCTTTTTTATAAAGTATTTCTGGAAGCCTGTTTATCCAGCCGCTTGCAAGAAAGTTGTTGATTATTACAATGCTTTCACCATTGGCACCTATTTTCTCAACCGCCTGATGGGCATAGCCACCTTCACAGCAGAGAACTCCATGTTTATGAGCAGTTACGGCTGCACTAAATGCTTGGATAATGTCGATTGCATTGGGACCAACAAGTAAAAGTGGCTGTTTTTTAATGTAGGCGGCACAAAGAAAAGCAGCGAGCCCGCTTCTATATTGTTCTGCAACGCCTGCTTCTGCGAGTTCAAATACAGACGTATTGACAACATCTGTCCAAGAGTGATGAACTTCAAGGTCATCGAGGTTATCATATTCAGGACATATGCGATATGTATCCATATCGGATTTCGATGAAACTTCGATTTTAGCAGGAGATTCTGCACATCCAACTGGCATTTGTTGTCCGCTAACAAACGCCATACTTGCAATGAAATCTGCCGCATTTCCACGTGCCTTTTGGATTCTTACGGCAACCGCTTTTTCGACATCTGCGGCCAGCCTTTCTTTTTCAGCTATGATACCAGCGAGACGCTCATCTTCCGCTTTTGTTTTATTTAGCGATTCCTGTGCTCTGCTTAAATCCTCAGTAGCGGATTTTAACTCGGCATGAAGTGAATCGAGTTTTTCCTGAGCTTCACTCAGTAGGCTTTCGTTCTCTGTTTCCCACTCTTTGCGAATAAGCGATTTCGCTTTTTCTTGAAGTTCAACATTTGCAGAAATAGCCGAGTGAATTATTTCATCTTCTAAGCTATCTCCATCGACATATTTCCAGACTATGTTCAGAAATTCATCCAGCAGTTCTTTAGCAGCCGGAATGGAGCAGTGACATGCAGTTCCAATCTTACGCGTTATATCGTCAACCGGAATTGCGCCAATGAAATCTTTAAACGTCCTATATTCGGCACGCGTTACCGCTCTCGTTTTATATGCATTCCAAGAAAGCGATGAGAAAACGATATTCTTTACAATGTCAAGCGGGCTTTTCAAATGGTAAAGCTTGTTTGGAATACCCGCAAACGCGTTTCGATAAAAAGAGATTCCATTGCTCAGACGAATAATATCACCACCAGAGAATTCATATACCGGAACAACAATGCAATCTTCAGAAACGGTAGTTTTCCCATTAACAGTATTGAATTCTTTGGCTGTGCAAAGGATACCGGTACACTGCCCTTTGGATGCAGAAAGTGTGAACATAACTTTTCGGCTATGCGGCGTGTATTCGATACCCGTTTTCAAAAGATCGACTAAGTCGTCAAGGGTTGTCGCTTCTGTAATGGTAACAATTTCAATGGCATCTATATCTGTATTATACCGTGATCGTATATAATCCTTGGAGGGATCATTTTCGTTCGGAACTGCGGACCAAGTCCAGATACCGTAGAAACCGCTGTTAGAAGGGCCGTCCTTATAGAAAATTTTGTCTCTATTTGTGAAGTACGGCGGGACATCTTCGTTTTTTAGGAAAATACAATAACGCCCATTATTGTTCAAATCAGCATATCTTATAAGCCATTTCTGATCATTATAATCCGAAATAACACCGCATAAAGAAATGATTTCATCTACACTGCCAGAAGCCAGAATAGAAGTATTTGTATCATCAAATTGTGCAAGATAATCTGCATCGTCATTTGCGAAGGCGCTAGGCGCGGTCTGTAATTCGGCAATTTTTGCTTGTGCCTCAGCCAGAAAGGATTCCAGTTCGTTTTTGCTCTGTTCAATTTTTTGAACTTTCTCTTCACACTCGGCTTTTATGGCATTCATGCTATGCTGAGCTGCCTCAACTTGCTCGGCGAGACTGCGATTTTCTTGTTCCATAGCCTTAATTCGATCAGACATTTCAGCATTTCTTGCACGTTCAGATTTAATATACCCCATTCTCTCGTAAAGATTGGAGTATGCGTCCGCATCCAAAGGATTACCTGTCAACTTAAAATACAACTCAACATTATTGACAAAGAAAGAATCAAGCATAGTTGTCGCCAAAGCAACATTATGAGACAATCCTTCTCCTTCGAGTTTGGCTATATTTTCTTGGATCTCTTTGAGCCAATGTTCTACCATGGTATTGACCCACGTTGAGATAAATGGCTTATCAATATTGGATATGGCAATTGACAATGCATGTTGTTCTGTCAATGATTTGGCTCTGAAGCCTTTTCGTATTTTCGAAAATTCTTGTTCGTTTTTTTTGAAGAATTCTTTAAAATCTTTACCTGTAATGATTTCGCAGAGAATTGATTTCTCTTCTTTGGTAAGAAGTTCGATGTAGTTCATAATTTATCTCCCTGTATGTTTATACTGCGATAGATATCCTGCAATCTCCGATAGGATTGTTCATTGATGGTACCCTTCTTGATACATTTCCGTATCCACTGACATATCTTTGGATAATGGCTCATGGCGGTTAAAATATTTCGCAAGGAATGAGGGGCAGGAATTGACGCTCCAGAAACGCAACTAATGTGCTTCAGGATTTCTGCTTCATCGTCTGCGATGATAGACTGTTGTTTTTGAAAGTCAATTTGCCAGACTACATCAAGGCCAATGACAGCTTGAACACTTACACCATAAGATAGCCCGTCCAGTTCAAGCGGTTTATCCGCATATATTTTTCGCTTATCTACAACATGGTCTTTGTTAGAGATAATGAGCTCACCATCATATGTTGATTTGAAGAGCAGTGCTTTGCTATGTGGTAGCGTATTAGCTTTACCGGGAAGGACCTCAGAACCAGAAAGATCTGTCACTAAGATTTCTGGGGATAATCCTACCTGGTTAAGAGGCTCTTTCCAAAAATAAGTATATTGCAAGGCTTGAGTACGTCCTGCTGATATCAACTGTTGCCTACTGGAACAGAGAACTTCATATAATTTTGCTTGAGCAACATTATGAGTTAGTTGACGAACCGCTGCGGAGGGAAAAGTCTTGACTGTTGCCACATTACCTTTAACAAGCATGTACATACCATCTTGACTATGTTCTACTATATAATTTCCCTCTACAAATAATGGCCACACCGGCTGTAATGAAACCGGGTAATCAGTTAGGCGACAATGAAAATCAAGAAAGAATCGGGCTGCTTCTTCGCAAAATGCAGATGCAGAAATCACATAGAGTCTCCAAGTTTCCCAACCAAATTGTTTCTGAGCAATCTCTTGAATTTGTATACTTCTATATGGCTTATTATAGAAATAGCCACGTTTTAACAGGTAGTACTCTTTCTCAATCTCAACATCGGCATCGTATGTGAGTTTCTTACCAGAAGCCTTTTCAAACAACGTCCCCTCTGGATCTATTCCGTTAATTTCTGTCGGCCAGAACTCGCGCAGTTTATCACTTCCGTTTTTAAAACTGAGAGTGTATTTTTCAAATGGCCTTTCACCGATGGAGAGATATGTAATGTTATCGCAATTTAGCCGTTCTTTCGTGAAAACATAAGGTGCATCCATTACTCCCTTCGGCTTGATTTCTATACGGAAATCTTTGCTGAGTGAACTAATTGGAGCACGAATCAAACCAACTTCGAATTTGAACGAAGATGAGGACACACCAGTAATACGGATTGGTAATTCGTGTTCATGCGAACCATAAGAGATTGAATAGCCGGCTCCAAATATACGTTCAGGGCAATTTTTGCTTTTTTCATAGGCACTGTGCCTAAAGTGGCGTGTTTGAACCGTACCATCAGTAAGGGAGACATACTGCCCACATAATTCACACATAAACAAACCACTATGAGCGGATACAGTTCCACCCGGATGCAGTTTGGCCGCTTGTTCTGCTGTAATCCGCTTCCAGCCGTTGTCTGACCACATACAAACATGTGTTAGTGAAGCCATATGCATATTCCTCCCTTTTTACATAGTTTTTCTGTTTCAATTTACTTTTCCCCATGTCCAAGAGTAACTATTATGAATACATGGAAAACCAAAAATAAACAGCTATTTCCTACGCAGATACTCCGTAAAATTACTGACGTATAGCAAAAGATGTCTTTGAGTCTTATACTTGGGGCAGGATGGAAGTCGATTTACTTTGGGACATAGATACCATAACCGCCCCAAGGGATATTCAACACTTTCCATTGACTCTGTGTTTCCAATAAGGGCGAACAGCATCTCTGTTGGTATACGACTTTTCGTTGCGGAACAAAGGTATATCAAAGCCCCCGTCAGCCGCTGCTTCCCATCGTATCA
>OJAI01000307.1_pt1 | contig 36781 bp, 47 predicted proteins | sample 1588891 | NCBI WGS metagenome assembly OJAI01 (sample SAMN03283255) | human gut metagenome | biome: human-associated habitat; material: feces | host: Homo sapiens | place: USA | collected 2013 | reverse complement strand
GGAACTCTTTTTAGAATCCCGTATTTCGCATTTACACAAAATATTTTATAGTGCCTCATTTTCTTCTATTCGGTAAACTCTGCTGTTATCAAACATTCTCCAAGTCCTTGCGGAGTATATAAAGAGCCTTTAAACTTCCAAAAGATTTCAGCATCACTGCTATTTGCATTCCAAGTAAAGTCATAAGTTTCCATAGAACCAACTCCTGTCATAACTATTGATTTAGGATTATTCCCACCACCTGCCGGGTAACTTCCATTTGGAGTTTTTGAGGCATCTATTTGGCACAATATTTCAAATGAGTATGCTTTGGAGCCAAACATATCGATACTTATTTTCGATTTGATTTGCCTACCAGCATGGAATGTAGCTTCATTTAGAGCACCATATTGCAACTGCATTCTTGCAAATGAACGGCTTGCAGCTCTTGTGGTTTCTCCAGGAATGCACTCTTTCAGCAACACTTCTGCATTATGGTCGATTGTTCTTACCCAAGTTTCATTGTAGGTATTATAAACTATTTGAGTAACATCGTTTCTTTTGGCTGCAAGTTCAATAGCACTGTTTACAGCTTTAAGTTCATTTTCAAATTTAGTACGATTAACAGGACTAACCAACATCAATTCTTCCCAATCCTTGTTTGTAACATAAGCCATTGGTGAATTTTTTTTGTTTTCATTAATGTAATATTCACCTAGTGTTTTGTTTACATCAACAAATTTTGCTAACACTTCTGCATCTGTTTGATAATCTCTTACGCTTGCTTTGTCTGTGGGCATATCATCGTCTGTACACGATGTTATTGCTATACAAGCAAATAGCATGAATACCCAATAGGTTAGTTTTTTCATGTTTTTTAATTTTAGTGAATTAATATGTGCTTTTGCACAGTGAAGAATTTTTCTTCACAATGCAAATATATAAAATTATTATGATAATCATAATAATTTTAGGGGGGAAATCAATAATAGTAATATAATCAAATATATAAGGGGATACAGAACTTATGTTTCCCCTTATTTACTATATACTTTCGGAAAAAATTATAGTGATTGTTCCATATTCTTTCCTGTAGTTAGGCTATCACTTTGTGCTAGCTTGATATTTTCTAGTCCGTTTAGCTCCATTGGAAGGCTGAATATTTTCTGAATGGCTATCATTGTTTGTGCCGGTACAGACTCTTTTATACTTTTTATGGCTTCAGGAGATGGCATGAATCCTTCATCCTTTAGGCTTATTAGCCGGGGGAAATCGTTTGTTTTAATGGCTTCTATAAAGTCATTTACAGTTTTTTTTTGTAATGATGCCTTCAAATCGTCATTCCAGTCACTTTCAATGGATAACTCTACATTGGGAAGATGAATTATTTTTTCCTTTAGTTCTTCTGAAGACAAACTCTCTATGTTTACTTCTTCGCCTTTTAAAAATCCATCTAGTTTTAAAGCGTATTTGTAGCCATTCTTATCATTGTCGAAAATGTAAGTAAGCTGTTTGGAAATATCATTGATGTTTTGTTTTGACAGAAGTAATTTTATCACTTCCATTTGTCCTTGTGTGATGTTTCCTTCTGTACTTATATACAACAAGTTTTTGGGTGTTCCTTGAAGTTTCATTTGATAATGTGAAGCTCCATCAATCATGCTTTCACATACATAGATATGATCTATCGGTCTTGTATTGTCATGTCTTGAAACTACTATACTATCGAATTTGTTGCCTGATATGCCTTTAAAGCTTTTTCCGTCTTCTGCCCTTATCCCTCTTTGGGATATCCCTTGAAATCCATTTTGATTAATAAGTCTGACGCAGGTATTATTATAGACCTTTCCATCTTTTTTATATTCTCTAGATGTGAATACTCCAGAAAATACCGGTGAGGACAAGGTTTCTTGGCTTATACCTCTTTTTTGAAGGAAATCTCCGTTATATGGACGCAGTTGGTTATTTAGATAAGCTAGTTGTGCGGAATCTAGTGCTGCATTGCTAACCTCATATTTACTGTTTTGGGAGAGTATAACCTCATTGTTGTTGACGTAGTTTTGTATAGCTTCTCCAACTTCTCGTAGACTTGGCATTTTCCCTGTCTGATCATAGATATGCTGTTGCATTAAATCTATGATTGTTTTACCACGAGTTTCATCATGGTGAACGTCCCAATAGGTATAGAAGTCTTTTTTGTTTTTTTTAATGACAACAGTTTGGGAGCCGTTACTCAGCTTGGGAGATGAGTTTGAAGAGCCTTCTACAAATTTCCATCCTAAGTGCAGAAAGAAATCAGGAAGTGAAACTTCTCTTTTAAGTTTGTCAAAGTCTACTTTCATAATATCATATATTTAGGTTATTACTTTTATCTTTTGCTATTCCTATATTGTCACTTTGTGCTAGCTTGATATTTTCTAGTCCGTTTAGCTCCATTGGAAGGCTGAATATTTTCTGAATGGCTATCATTGTTTGTGCCGGTACAGACTCTTTTATACTTTTTATGGCTTCAGGAGATGGCATGAATCCTTCATCCTTTAGGCTTATTAGCCGGGGGAAATCGTTTGTTTTTATAATATCTGTGATAATTGAAGTAGCTATTTGTTGTTGTGTTCTTTTAATGATCGGATGATTTTGTATGTTTTGTAGAATACTCTTATTGGCAAAGAGCAATTCTGGATTATACTTTCCTTCATAAAAATTTTTAAGATATAGTTCTTCAGAAGGCTCTAATTGCATAAGTGAAGATACATATTCTATTACGTTTTTATTTTTTTCTTCCAGTGGATATTTCCCATTGTTTGTATGTAACATTGGAAATAATTGCTGTTTAAATTCTGAGAATTTAATATTCTCTATTGCTTTTTGAGGATCAGTTTTCAACAGGTCTTTTTTTTCTGGATCGCTTAGTGAACTGTAGAAGACGATAGATTTTCGTAACAAATCTTTCTCAGGCTGAGTTGCTAACAGTCCGGATGATGCAAGAGTAGAAATGTCATAGATATCTCTTGGTTTGCATCTTTCATAAAAGGCTTTTATCTTACCGGCAAAGAGTTCTGTGGGGTTTAGATAATTGACAGGGAACAGAGTCTTATTGTCTTTTATAAATGGGAAAGAGATTTCTTTAACTTCAGGTTTAAACAAATGGGCTCTATTATGGTAATTTATGTCGAGTTTTATCTTATCTCCACTTCCAGTAACTGTATTATACATTAGAGAGAATGAATCTAAAGTGAAGTTGCATCTTTCTTTTTTTGTATATCCATTATCTTTTATATAACAGTCTAGAGATTTGTTTATCTGAGCTCTTTCTACTAACATTTCTTCCTTAGATATATTCTTATAGAAATCTAAATCTAAATCTACAGACAACCTAGGAAGGTTAAAAACAAGCAGGTTAATAGCTGTTCCACCTTTAAGCAATAACTTTCCACTAAACTCAGGAAGGTTATTAAGATCTTTCAATATTTGAGATAACCGTAAGACCTTCTCTATACCATTAGGAGGAAAATTATTTTCTTTTGCTAATTCTATGATTTCTTTTTGTGTGTAACTAAAATTCATAATAAGCTCCTTTCTGTATTTCTTCCATTATATTTTGAGGTGCACAAATATTCCATTCTTTGTAATATGTATCGCAATGGGAAGGGTTTATAAGGTAACTTGTTGTATTTCCCATCTTCTTTTTACATATATCAAAGAAGCGGTCCGATAGGTTTAGTTGTTCCTGAAGCCGGGAAAGGATGAATCCTGTACGCTGATACAGGCTTTTCTTTTGGTAGAGCTTCAGGCATTCCAACATATCTTCTTCTATTACGGAAGCCGGATCAACTTCGATTAAGGCAAATAACAGTTCTTCGATGCCACCGGCTAAGCCTATATTGTTTAAGCAATCTATAATAGTTTGGCTGATTGATGTTACTTTAATCGGATAACCTGTTTCTGTTTCGGTTATTACAGGCTTATATATAAACTGTAATGGTTTATATATGTATTGTTCATTAAGATACTCAAATTCACGGAATGGAATGGAACTGTGAATATAAAGCCAATTAAATTCTTGCGTTTGAAGCATGTAAAATTCTAAGGCTGAATGATATGATAAACAACCGTCTTTAACTGAGTTACAGGCTATTTGAAATTTGTTTTGTATATGAGCTGGAAGATATACTCCCCTACGTATATGGGATAATATTCCCTGCTTTTTCCAATGGTACAGCCGGGATTTCATTGTATTATGTCCTATGGGACGGTTTATTCCAACCATATCTAAATTTTTATATTTTGCTATTATATTCATATTCTTCTTAGGTTTTTATACAAAGATATTAAATATAATATTTTTGCACAAATTTCTAAGTACTTATTTAGCATAAGAAAAATGATTTAATATACAGAAAGTCAAACTTGTACTTTCGGAAAAATATCTTTTTCACTTTTTCTTATGTTCTATAATAACGCCTTCCAGTTTTAAGTATTTGTATAAGGTAGCTCTTGAAATACCTACTATTCTGCAAATATCATCTATAGTTCTATCTTTGTCTTTTAGGTATTTTGTATATTCTCTAACAGCAAGTTTTGCTGTTGTTCTAGCTTGTGTGGTCAGTCCTGTTGGGCGTCCACCGCTTCTGCCTAATGCTTTAGCCGAAATTAAGCCGGCTTTTGTGCGTTCACTAATAATGTTTCTTTCCATTTCTGCAACACAACATAGTATATGAAAGGCAAATTTACCTATGGGGGTAGATGTGTCAAGATTTTCAGTAAGACTGATTAGCGAAACATTTCTTTTTTCTAATGATTCTTGAAGTATCATTAGTTCACTGGTTCTTCTCCCTAATCTGTCTAGTTTCCATACTACAAGTTGATCTCCAGATTTTAATTGTGCTATTAAAGCATCCAAAACAGGTTTAATTTTATTCTTTCCTGAAATCTTTTCTTCGCAAATTAGATCTACTCCATATGAACGAAGTGCATCAAGCTGAAGATTTAAGCATTGTTCCGGTGTAGATACACGTGCATAACCATATCTCATTTTTATTTTTCTAGCAAAAATAATATGTCGATAGGTTAAAGGAACATACATGAAGAATGAATATTCAGTTCAGTAAAACGAACGTTTTTTTAAACTGAATATGAGAATATTAAAATTAACACTCTTAGTAGTGCTGTGTGCATGTACACATAGTCTCTATGCCCAAAGGCATTATGCCGGTGTCTCAGCGTTGGAGTTTAACTATGGGATGAATATGTTTGGAGATTGTGATAACAATCTTAGCCTGTCTGTTTCTAAATATAAAAACAGGACTACTTATTGGAAGATTGGACTAAACTATTTTGAAAAGTCTTTTGATTATAAAATGGAAAATGGTTCTCAAGAACAGTCAGAAATAGTAAGTGTGAATAGGACAGCTAGGAATTACTACCTAGACGGTGTATACTACAAAACTGTTGCAAGTAACCTTTCTTCTCTCTATTTCAATTTAGGTTTAGGAGTATTTACTGGCGTTGAGTCCTATAAAGAAGATAAAGATAAGTATGATTATGTGCTTGGACCCAAACTTGAAGCTGAATTGGAGTTCTTTATTTCAGGAAGAATGGCTCTACTTGGTAGAGTGAAACAGTATTGGAGTCCATTCTCTGATATCAATGAATGGAATACAGTTTGGAATGTAGGTATTAAATTTCTTCTATATTGATATGATACTATTAGCTGCTGATGTAAGTGCATTAATAGGGCTGTTCAAAGAAGCCGGTGGAATGCTTATAGGTGTAGGATTTGTGTGTGCAGGTTTAGCTGTTTTGAAAAAAATAATCACACGTCCAGAAAGTGCAAAAGAAGCTATAACAACATATATCGTTGCATTAGTTATTTATCTGTTAATATGGTCACTTATTTAAATGTTATGGCTTACAAACCTTTCTGTAATGGTTTATCTATACTTGATATAGTTATTTTGATAGTTTTTGTTCTATTGTTTTGTTGGGGATGGATTAAATATTTTTCCGAAAGTAAAAAGAGAATTGTACAGCAAACATCTGATAAAAACATAGTAATCGAAGGTCATTCAGATATGCTATATTCTCCCCAAATAACGATAGTATTTCAAAAAGATATTTCTGATGATGAAGAGTTGACGAAAGAAATTGCCGATATGTATATTTCTAATAGAGTATATTACTATTCAGGAAAGGAGCCTATAGAAAATAAAAAAATACTTTCGGAAAAAGATGGAGCATATGTAAGGTTCAATGATGTTGTCTTTTCAGCTTTTGCTAGTATAAATATTTGATTAATAATACATTGTATAACTTTAAAATTAAAAAAAATGATTTCTTTAAAACAATCTTGGAATTTTGTGACAGTTCACAAAAAACTTTTTATGATTTTAGGACTTTTTGCATTAACTTTTATCGTAGTTCCAGAAATAGCGAATGCTCAAACAGGTTCTATAAAAATCAGTAGCCTTTCTGATGTAGAAGCTAAAGCAGAAGAAGGTTCCAATACTATCCTTAATATAGCAAAGTATGTTCTTGGTGCAGTTTTAGGTGTTGCACTAATTTTTGTGATCTATGCTCTTGCAACTAATCAACCACATGCAAAAGAATATTTGCTCGGTTGGATCATTGCTGTTGCTGTTATTATGGTTGCATTTTTGATTATATAATGAACACATTAGGAAAAATAAATAGACCAATCAGATTCTGGGGGCTTTCCGCAGGACAGTTTGGTCTATTTATGGTTATAAATGCATTGATAATAATCGTATTTGTATTCATAGATATGTATCCGGTTATTATAGTTACTGTAATGGGAGCTATATTCTATGTTTCTAGTATTTTGTTTAAAAATCTAAAGCGAGAACATAAGGCTGGAAATCCTAATTATCTCTCAAGTCTTTCTGTAAAGTCTGCTACTCCTAAGAAGATTGTAGACAAACACAAGGTTTTTAATTTTATAATGAAGAAAAAATGACTGGAACAATTATTCTATTGGCATTAATCCTGTGCAGTACAATTGTATTGATTGCAATACTTTCCATGCGTCCTTCTGAAACAAGTGTGTCTGATAAAGCTGTGGATTTGGCTGCTGTTCTACCAATTCAAACCATAACAGATGATGTTATAGTGAATGGTAACGGAGATTTGACTATTGGATATAAGATGTTTCTTCCTGAAGTATTTACATTATCACAAGAAGATGCAATATATATTCATGAACGTTTGGAAGGGCTTTTTAAAATGTTACCGGCAGGAACTATACTACATCAACAATCTTACTATTATGTTGGTGAATATAAAAATGACGATTTTTCCATAAATCCATTAAAAGCAGAGAGTCTGAAGCATTTTAAAGACAAACAGATAATTAATAGTTATACTAATCTATATATCACATTTGCAGATAAGGATTCAAAGAAAAAAATCCGTAAAGCATCTACCAATACTTCATTACTGAGAAAACTTAATTATCCGTTCAAGCAACCTTATAAGAACTATGAAAAAAGATTAGAAGAGATGGAACCTTTTATTTTGAATTTTGAAAATGGGCTATCTTCTATAACACAGTTTGAAATAAAGAAGATGAATAGCAAAGAACTGAACAATGCTGTTTATGATTATATCAATCTGACTTATGCTTCTCCAGTGGAAGATGCTACAAAAGAAAGCGTTTCTCCCATTATGGTAACTCCTAGCGGGGATATGAAAATAGGGAAGGATTTTGTTGCTATGTTATCTCTTACCATAGAAGGAGAAAATGTATATGAACTAAATGTTCCCAATACTGGAAAATCAAAATCTTATGGTGTTAACGTTGAATTACCTGAGAATATACGTAGTAAATGCAGTATGCTTTATCCGGTTGGCTTGGGATTGCCATTTAACCATGTTGTGAATGTGGTGATTGAGATAACGGACACAGATTCTACACTAATGACAATTGAATCTGAAAGTAAAGGCTTGAATTGGATAAATAATTTTTATCCTCCGGCAAAACAAAAGCAAAAAGAGCAAGCTGCGTTCTGTGAAGCAGTAACCAGCAATGATTACCACACAGCATATACAGCATTTAATGTGATAGTGAATGATTCTGATCGTTCCTCCCTTATTCGTAAAATATCTCTAGTTCAGCAAGGATTCAGCTTCATGAATCAGAGTTCATGCTATATTGAAAATGCGGAATTGTGCAATCTGTTTTTTGCTAACATTCCTGGTAATGCTAGGGCTAATTATCGGGGCTTTATTAACACAACAAAGCTTGCTATATGTTACTTGCAGAAAGATAGTACCTATCTCTCTGACTTGAAAGGACATCTATATAACGATCGCTTTGGAAATCCAGCTTTGATAAATCTATGGGATAATAAGGCTTTGAATAACAGAAATAAAATAGTTATTGGACCTTCAGGTTCTGGAAAGTCATTCTGGTTGAACAACTATATTTATCAGTCTTATGAACTCGGTAATGATATAACCATTATTGATATTGGTGGATCTTATCGTTCAATGATTAATCTAAATCGTGGAAAATATTTTGATTCTACTAATCAAAAGCAGTTTGCCTTTAATCCATTTCTATGCGAACGAGATAAAAATGGCAGATATATCTATATAGATAAATCAGATCAAGAGTCTGCGGAAGATTTGATTAAAACTATATGCACGATCATTTCATATATTTGGAAACGGAATAATCTTATCGAGCCATCAGAAGGTGCGATATTGAGAAAATCTGTAATAGCATTTTATGAGTATGTGAACAATTCCTCTGTTAACGAAACAAGCGAAAGAATTTTTCCGAACATGATTGAATACCGCAAATTTTTGCAGAATGTATTCAGTAATAAGATGTCTGAATATGAGAAGCGGAAATTTGAAATTGAAGAAATAGTATTGTTGCTGGAACCATATACAGAAGGAGAATTAAGTTTCTTACTTAATGCAACAGAAAATATTGATATAGTGAATGATGATTTAATAGCATTCGATATGGAAGATGCTGCAAAGAAAGAATATTTTCCGCTTGTGGTAATCATCACTCTTCAAATGGTTATTGATAAAATAAAGAAACGTGAAGGAGTTAATAAAGAGTTGATCATAGATGAAGCACTTGATTTTTTGAATGATAGTAAATTTGGGGATTTCATAGCTTATTTATATCGTACTTTCCGCAAAAAGGATGGTGCTATAACGATAGCTGCTCAAAATGTATTATTCTTGAAAAATTGTCCTTCCAATATAAAAGATTCAATTCTAATTAACTGTGATACAAAGATTATATTGGACCATTCAAGCTACAGAAAAGAATTACCTAATTTACGCGATGTCTTATCTATATCGGATGACGAAATCAATATGATTGATTCTCTTCAAACACGTATGATAGATGATAATACCACTAAATGGAAAGAATTTTTTATCAAATTGGGTAATAACCCTTATGTCTTTCGAAATGAGGTATCACCATTTGCGGCTGTAGCTTTTGATTCAAGGCAAAAAACAGTTGTGCGCTTAAAGCAACTATTCGAAGAGACAGGTTCGACTTATGCAGCAATTAATAGATTATTAGAAGAAAGGAGAAAAATATATGGATGATGCAACAGAAGGCTTACAGGCAATAGGCTCTTGGTCTGGAGAGTTTAATGCTACATCAAATAATATCGCTTCTTATATAGCAGCAGCCATGCTGGGTGTTTCGCTTATTTTTGTAGTATGGGCATTAGCAATGGGAAAAGATAATGCAAAAACATATCTGATTGCCTGGCTGGTTGCTTTGGTTTTTGTGATATCATTTGTTTTGCGATAATTGATAGATAAATAAATAACGGGCATAAATTACAAGAAGTATTTTTCCGATAGTATATCTGTTTCATATGGAAAATTCGATAATATGCCTATAATGTTAAACTTCTAACTAACTTATTAATGAATATGAGGACAAGAATACTTTCATTTTTATTTGTTGCGATGCTTGCTTGTTTTTGCTCTGTTCAAAAAGCTAATGCACAATGGGTGGTTAATGATCCAGCTCACATGGGCATGAACTCGGCAGAGTGGGCTACAAATGTGAAAAAATGGATAGAACAAGTAAATGAAATGGTAGATGCACAAAAGTTGCGTGAAGGATTGCAAAAGATAGATCAGCTTAAGCAATTGCAGTCGCTGGTAGAATTAGCAGAATTATTAGATGATGTGGCTTGTTTGAGTAGTGATTACCGTTTTTATATGAATATTGGTGGCAATTATCATTGTTTGAAATTTTTAAATTTTCAATCCGTTACTGTAAACTTGAATTTAAGTACGGATTTGTTATTTAAAGTTGCGACTGTTGCCGATTATTTCAGCATGAATAGTGAGGGGCGTATGTCCTTTGTGGGAGATGTTAGAGCTGCTTTAGAAACTGCTTCTAAAGAAATGAAAGAGTTTAACGAAATAGTTCGTTCTGAAATTTTAAAGGAATCGGTACAGCAACATACTGGGAAAACATATTATAGCGGAAAATTATCTGCGTTTACTAGATATACGAATTAACTTGAATAAATGTTAGAATTATGAATGGACAGGATACGTTTCTGTGGGGGTTAGATATTACTGATTCGCTCACAATGGAATTAACAGCACAAATGACTGTAATAGCATTAGGTGTAGCTGTGATTTGTTTTATTTGCAACATGGCTTATAATTACTTGTTTCACGGAGTTAGCCAGCTTTTGACACCTGATGAAAACAAGTTTCCGGATTTGATGGAAATAGCTCGTTGTTTTGCTTTAGTATTTTGCCTTTCGTTATATACGCCCATTGCAAAAACAATTGTCGGAACAATGGAAGTTATTAATGAAGCAACTTCCCTGACAGGTAACCGGGCACAAGAATTTGCCCAATACATGGAAAGGTCAGCATCTGAACAGCAAAAAATGATTGTAGATTATGAGGAAACAGCTTTGAAATCAGATATAAATGCAGGTAATGATCAAGAAGGTGCAAAGCAAAAGGAATTAGATAATATGGCTCAGGATAATTGGATAAATGGATCTTCCTCTACTTTAAAGAAGATTCTTACTCTATTGAATCCGGGTAATCTAGTAGCAATGGTAGTTCATGCGATTTCAGCACTACTTGTAGCTGCTGTACAGATAATCATTTTAGGAATAGGGGTAGTCATTGTGAAAATTCTAGTGATATTGGGTCCTTTTGTTTTTGCCTTTTCCATTTTGCCGGTATTTCAGAAACAGTTGTCAAACTGGTTTGGAACATTGTGCTCTGTTGGAATGGTATTTACAGTTGTAAATATTCTGAATCAAATAATGTGGTTTACCTTTAAGAATATATATAATTCAGGAGCATTTGATGTCGTTGATGAAGCCACTAAACAATTACAGTATTTGGGAATGGATTTGGCAATAATAGGTTCTTATTGTTGCTGTTTCTGGTTGGCAAGTAAGATAGTCGGTCATGGTGATGCCGGTAGAATAATTTCAAAAACAGTATCCATTGTAACTACGGCTGCAACAATGGCTATAGCCGGTAAAGCTGTGGCTTCAGGGGCAACTAATATAGCTTCGGCTGCTGCTATAGGAAGGGAGAGTATGAAATAGGAGGAACAATGATATAAATGACTAAAAAAAGTAACTATGGATTTAATGAAATTCAAAACTGTAGATCAGGCTTTCAAAACGACTGTAATGGTTGCTGTAATATGTTGTTTGATAATGGGAGTGTCTTTTTCGACGGCTGCTATATATCTATCAAATAAGATTGATAATGTTTTGGAAAAAGCACTGGTCTTGGATGCATCAGGGCAAGTTTATAATGCCACTTCCATTGAAGTGGATGCCATGCGAAAATTTGAATATGAAGACCATATAAAAAAATTCGTTAGCCTATGGTATTCATTTGATGAAAGTACTTACGAGCGAAATATAGAAGAAGCTCTTCATTTAATAGGGAATCAAGGGAAAATGTTGTTCAATGAATATAATGATGTTAATATGCTTAATTCGTTGATTCAGAAAAATCTAAGATATGGTATAATAATTAAAGATTTACGTGTAGATATGCAAACGATACCAGTTTCAGGAGAAGTGTTGTTTACACAAACAGGTTATCGTGCTAGAGGCAGTATTGCTCGTGATGTATCTGTAAAATTCACTTTGTATGATGTTTCACGTTCTGCTGAAAATTCTCATGGGGTAAAAATAGATAATTGGGAAGTACGTTATTCAGAACCAAGAGAAATAACAGATGAAGAACAATTAAATGACTAGTATTATGGCAAATATCAAAGATTTATTAAAGGATAAGAATAAGCTGCTGATGTTAGTACCTTTATTGGCAGGTGTGTTTTTTATAATTGTTTTTTTCGGGAAGCAAGAACCAAAAGAAAGTTCTAAAGCAGAAGTGGAGAATCAGTCTCTATTAGAACCGGATTCCGAGGGAGAAAAGAAAATAGAAAACAAATTGGATGCCTATAAGAGAGAAAAGGAAGAAGCGGAAAGAAAGAAACGTGAATTAGAAGAGTCCAAAGTAAAAGGTAATGATTTCTATTTTGATATGCAATCTTCAGAAGAAGAGTATGATGCAAAAATGAAAGCACGAATTGAAAAAATGCAGAAAGACCCATTAACTGAAGTAACTAGTGAATATGCTGGAAAAGGACAAGGTACAAGTAATGCTTTTTCTTCTAGGATGCGTCAACAGTTGAATCAAATAGAAGATCAGGAAACATTCAACCAGATAGTTAGGGATGCGAAGAAGGATGAACGGATTCGCAAAGAATTGGAAAAAAACGCTAAGTTTCGAGATGAAATGCGTAAAAAATATATGGCTCAGGCTTCAGGAGTAGTAGAAGAAGAAAAGGAAGAAGATATTTTTCCGAAAGTAAAGACAGATACTGTAGAGTTGGAAAAAACAGTTTCTGAGCCTAGATTTATAGTTGAAAATGGCAAACGAAAAAGGCGTTCCCAATTTACCCCACAGCAGAAAACAAATTTGATTAAGGCTGCTATATATGGAGATCAGACTATTGTAAGTGGCAGTGCGGTGAGAATGCGTTTATTGGAACCTCTTTGGGTAGGTGGTGTCGAGATTCCAGCGAATACTATCTTTTATGGGAATGCTTCCGTTGGTTCTAGCCGATTAAAAATTACTGTAGAAAATATAAGATACGGTAAGTACATCAGTCCTGTAGCTTTTACTATTTTTGATTCAGATGCTATAGAAGGATTAAATCTGCCAAACAATATGAAAGCGGAAGCTGCACGAAAGATGGAACAAGGACTTTTACAAGGTGTACAACTTCCAATTAGTTCTATAGGTACTGTAACGAGCGAAGTTACCAGCGCTATTACTGCTACTACACAGGTTGCAAAACAAATATTGAATCAAAGCCTTTCGCAAGTGAAGGTACATTTGAAAGCAAACTACACAATGTATATAAAAGAAGAAACTAATGAGGACAGGCGTAAAAGAAAGGAAGAAGAAGCTGAAATAGAACGTTTGTATAAAGAAATGCTAATTCAGCAAAATGCTCCAGTGAAAAAAAATCCTCTAACAAAATTAATAGAAGCATTATAATAATGGAATTATTAAGTTATATGGTAGCGATAGCCACAATATTCTTTGGTTATAAGCTATGGATTAAGCGTGTTAAATCCGGAAGCAAGTTCTCGGATTTGAAAGGGCTGCTGGTGGGATTTGTAACTTGCTTGGTTTTACTTTGGGTTATTAATATCGTTATAGGCTTTGTACAATGAAAACATTATTTTTTTATATCTTGATATTATTCTGTATTCCCTGTTCCGTTTTGGCACAAGAAAAAAAGGAATTGGAAGCAGAAATAGTTTATGTTTCGTTTGATAAGACAAAACATATTGTCCTTCCGGAACAAGTAAGTGATATAGCTTACGGTCGTGAAGATTATGTGAAGGTAGAACGAGTAGAGAATGTTCCTAATATTGTCCGTATTACTGCTCAGGAAGAAGAATTTGTAGGAACAACAAATTTAGTAATAGTATGCACTGATGGAAGTGTACATACTTATACAATTGCTTATTTGTCTCCTGAAATGTCGGATAACTGTGGAAATATTATATATGCAGGTGATGTAAATCCTTCCCGGTGTTATAATGTTATCGTGAATAATCATAATACGACAGAAATGTTTTTTCCAAATGATATATTGTATCTGAGACAAGGAAATGAAGAGGTTTTTGGTGTTGAATACTACAACAACATGGTGAAAATTGGCACAACTTTTGATAAGTTTGAGCCTTCAAATTTATTTGTTGTGGATAAAGAATTTAATACTTATGAAATAACTTTATTTAGAGGATCTGCCAATACATATTCTTATAATTTTGATGATGGTAGAAAATATATAGCTCATATTGATGTAAATAGTATAGAGATGTCTTCATTGATCAATGAACTACATCGTAAAGAGCGTAATATCTTTAGCGTGGGAGTAATTAAAAATAAGTTTGAAATGTCTCTTGCCAACTTGTATGTAAAAGGTGATTTTATGTTTTTTGTTTTTGACATAAGGAACTTTTCCAACATTGATTATGATATTGATTTCTTGAAATGTTTTTTGCGTGATATGAAGAAAAGCAAAAATTCAATTCAACAAGAAGTACCTTATGATCCAGTGTATCAAAGAGATTTTGAAAAGAAGATTTTAGGTAAAAGCCGGAATCGTTTTGTGCTTGCATTTAATAAATTTACAATTCCCGATGATAAGGTTTTTGAAATTGAGATGTTTGAAAAAGGGGGAGGAAGACATATGAAGTTGTCGATTCTCAATGAATATATATTAAGGGCTGAACTTTTAAAATAAAAATAATAACCTATGAAGTTACAAGAAGTATTGTCTGAATATCAATTCCGTAATGTTGGACAGTTCAGAGCAATTGCGGAAAGTTTAGGATATGCTCAGGAGTATAATAAAGGGATTCTCCATTTTACTCGTAGTGATGATGAACTGCGTATTGATCTGGAAAAAATACGTTCATATACAAAGCATGAGCCTGAAATGATTAGACTTAATAGTTCAATGGATCATGTTTGCACCTTTTTTGATAGGGAACAATCTTCTTCATCTGAGTATAGGGATATTTTAAAAAAAGAAGGAATTGATATTGTCAATTGGGGAGATCTGAAAGATGATGAAAAAGATAGATTCACAATTATAGATCATAAGAACAAAATATGTTATACGGGGAAAGAATTATATGAATATGCTTTGCAGAATGGTTATATACTAGATGGAAAGGGAACACAATTAGAAAAAGGTGTAATGTCAGGCTTGACGGATATTGGGGGAAGAACAGCAAAGATTCGTTTAACAGAAAACGGCATCTCTGTTTTTTATAGGAAAGAAGCACTAGTTATACCTGATTCTATTTATGGGAAAAAGTTAACAAAAAAACAAAAGGATGATCTTGTAAATGGGAATGTAATAGTCCTTTCTTCCAAAAAGGGAGATATAATGCTTCAAGTTGATAAAGATCTCAATTCTGTAATAGTACGTTCGGAAAAAGAACTGTCAATACCAGCCCAAATAGGTGGGTATAAATTAACGGCTGCTGATAAATATCTCTTAGCAAATGGATATTCTTTAGAAAATAAGCTCATGAGATCTCCTAAAGGAGAGTATATAATTGCAGATGTGACAATGACTCCTGATAAAAAGGGATATCAATTTTCAAATATTCAAACAATATCAGAGACAAAAGCAAAAGAACTTTTGCAAAGAAAATTAGAGGAGAAAAAAGAGCATGTGATTTCTCCTGAAAAAGAGCAGGTAGAAGAACAGGAAAGAATGAAGAAGCCTACTGCCAGAGATCTTGCATCAGAATTAAAAGAAGCAGTAGAAAAGAATGATTACGAGAAAATGGCAAAGCTAAAAGAAGAAGGATATAAACCTTCTGAAGAAGTAATAAAAGGGTTAGGGCAAGAAGTTCATATTGATTCCAAACAAGCTATAGTTATTGAGAAATTATTTGGGGCAAAGCCAGAAGTTCAAAAAGAAGAAGAGGTTGTACAGAAGAAGGAAGAGAACATAGAGAATGTGAATAAAGCAGAAAAGATGTCCTCTCCTGAACTAGATAAGGAATTTAAGAATGCCGTTGAAAAGGGGGACTTTGTGAAGTTATCGCAACTAAAGGAGCAGGGATATCATCCCTCTAAAGAAGTAATGCAGTCTTTGAGTAACACAACTCCCAGTAATACAATAATAGCAGTACAAAAGATATTCGGTTTAAAGGCAGTATCAAATACTATGGGTGATGTTAAGTTGGCTCATGGGCAACAAAGCACAGACAGGGATTTGAAACGTCCTATTGCCAATACGATTAATAGAATGTTTTCTGATTTATAATCTAATTATTGAAACAAGAGATAAGATATGGAAAACCTTTGATGGTGAATGGATTTTAAAACTATGAGACAATTTTTTCCGAAAGTAAAATAATAACGTTTAAAAATAAATATCATGGAAGATTATGGAAAGTTGATCGAGGATTTTCAATGTGGAGATATAAATGCATTGGAGTTTTTATTAGCCCAAAAGGAACTTGCGCCTGTTTATGTAGCAGATATGCAGGAAAAAGGAATTACTCCATCTGTGGATAATGCAGAAGCATGGATACGTGAGTATGAAAATGATCATTTATATCAGTAGATTATGGGTGATTCTGCTAGTGATAAGGCTTTGCAACAGTTTGCAGACCTTATGGTAAAAAAAATAGAGGAAGTTAGCGATAATTATAAAAATCCTTGGTTCTCTTCCATAGGACATGGACTTCCACAAAATCTGGAAGGGAGAGTTTATAATGGTATTAACTCTTTTATGTTGTTTTTGCTTCAGGAAAAAAATCATTATCAAACTCCTGTTTATATGACTTTTTTGCAAGCTAAAGATCAGGGTATAAGAATTAATAAGGGGGCAGCAGCCTTTCCTGTCCTTTATTGGAATTTTCAAATAAAAGACGATGAAGGGAAAAAAATATCAATGGATGAATATAAGGCTTTAGGTAAAGAAGAACAACAGAAATATACTGTTTATCCTTATACAAAAGTTTATCCGGTTTTTAATGTGGATCAGACAAATTATTCGGAAGTATATCCTGAAAAATGGAAGGAACTTCAGCAAAAATTCAATGTGGCTGAACTTAAAGATGAACAAGGAATGTTCTGTTCGCAAGAACTAGATAACATGCTTAGAAACGAGAAATGGTTATGTCCTATTATCTTAAATTATAGTGATAGTGCTTTCTTTCGTCCTTCAGAAGATAAAATATATCTTCCACTTAAAGGACAATTCAAGACAGGTGAAAGTTTCTATGCTACACTACTACATGAAATGGCTCATTCTACAGGTACGGAAGGGCGTTTAGGCAGGGAGTTGAAAAATGCTTTTGGGGATGCTAAATATGCAAAAGAAGAGCTTGTAGCAGAACTTACGGCAGCAGTATCTTGCCAATCTCTAGGTATTGTTTCTGGTATTCAAGAAGATAATGCGAAGTATCTTAAAAATTGGCTAGGGGCGATAAGAAAAGAACCTAAATTTCTTTTCAGTGTCTTGGCTGATGTTGGGAAAGCTAGTACGATGATCTTGAATGAAGTATGCAAAGAGCAAAAGAAAAAGGTAGAACAGAACAAGGAGCTAGAGACTGAACATAAAGAAGATAATAGGATAGAGGTAGAAGCACACAATAAAAAATCAGAGGTTCACCATGATGAAGAACTTTCACCTGCTTTTAAGATGGCTGTTGCTGCCGCTATTGCCGGTTCATTTCAGCCATTTGTAGAGTTGAAAGATCAAGGATATAAATTTTCTCCTAGAGAAATTAGTGTTTTAAAAGAAACAGATTCGAAAGTGGCTATTGCCGTTCAAACGATATTTAAGATTTCATTGGAATTGCCAACTCTTTCTGATAATATATTAGAGGGGCATAAAAGTGAAGGAAAACAATTAACTTTAAATTTTTAGCTTATGTTATCATGTGAAATTATTGGTTTTTTAGGCTCAGATGCAAAAAAAACCGAAAAAGGTTGTTCTTTTAACGTATCTCATAAATATAGAGAAAAAGGAACAGATAAAACCTTATGGGTATCTTGTTTCCTTAATTATGAAACAAAGATCATGGATTTTTTAAAGACTGGCACACCTGTATATGTAAATGGTGATATAACAATATCTACATATTCTCGTGAAACAGGTGAAGTAGTTCCTACAGTAACAATGTCGGTTAGGAAAATAGAGTTATTACCAAACAAAAATAAAGAATAATGGAACCGGGAAAGAAAGAATTATCTTTTGTTTTCATATTACTATCTGTTATAATTGGTGGTGCGGTTATTTTTCAGTGGGCTTTGGTGAATGATATTTATTCACCTAGTCCAGCTGTACTATTGCAATTTGAAAAATTATTGCGTAAAGCAATAATGTTCAGGTTTATATATGTAATATTGGTAACAGGGCTAGCCTTTCTTTTCCCAGTACAAAAAAGAAGGGATGAATCCTTAAAATGGATTTATACAGTAACCACCTTACTATTAGCAATAGCTTTGATATTGGGATTTAGTAATGTATTTTCGTGGTATAATTTATTTGTTTTTCCTCTAGTATTTGTCGGTTTTACTATATTGGTAATACAAACTGTTGGCTTCTTTTTGAAACGGCATGTAGTTTCTGAAAAATCTATATTTGGTATATCTCATGAAACTTCTGATTTTTATTTTTGTTTTGAAACGATTGCAGGTTCCTTAATAGTGCATAAACCGCAGCAAAATATCTATATAGATGGCGGTCCCGGTTCTGGTAAGTCAGAGAGTTGGATTAAAGGAATTATCTATCAATGCGCCGAACGAAATTATGCAGGTTTCGTGTATGATTGGGAAGGCGATCCGACCAAATTGGGTTCTCCAATATTATCGAGAGTGGCTTATGGGAGTATAGAATATTTTAAATCACAGAAGAAGCCTACTCCAAAATTTGCTTTTATAAATTTTGTTGATATGTCTCGGACTGTAAGAGTTAACGTACTTTCGGAAAAATATGTTCCAAAAGGTAGCGAATCTTTATTTATAAGAAATATCGCTATTACATTGATGAAAAACCTTGAAAGTTCTTGGAAAGAAAAAACTGATTTTTGGGCTAATAATGCAATTAACTATGTATATAGTATTGCTTATAAGTGTTATAAGGAAAGAAAGAAAGGTATTGGTACATTACCACATGTCATAGCTTTTGCTTTGTCTGATAGTGATCTTGTTTTTCAATGGCTCTCTGAAGATCCCGAAATAGCACTCAACATGTCCGCAATGTTGAATGCATGGCGTTTGGGCGCACAACAGCAGACAGCCGGAGCCGTATCATCCGCACAGACTCCACTGGTACTTCTGAACAACAAATACATCTTCTGGGTGTTGTCGCCACTTCCCGAAGAAGAGTTCTCTTTGGATATAACTAATCCTGATCATCCTACGCTACTGTGTATAGGTAATGCTCCATCAATAAAGGAATCTGTGTCACCACCGATATCTTGTATTGTGAGTGTGCTTATGTCGCAAATGAATAATCCTGGTAAGGCTAAGAGTGTTTTTATGGTTGACGAGTTCCCAACTATTACTTTGCAAGGGATTGATACCTTCATTGGTACTGCAAGAAAGCATTATGTAGCTACGATATTGGCTGTTCAGGACTTCAATCAAGCGGTCAGGGACTATGGAGAGAAAAGTGCAAACATTCTTAAGTCTTCATGTGGAACACAAGCTTATGGAATGACAGGTAACGAAAAAACGGCAAAAGATATAGAAAACTTATTGGGTGAGATTAAGGAAGCTCAGGAATCTTATTCACATCAGGAATCAGGAACGGCTAGTATGACTGAATCTTTGCAAAAAGAGAAAGTAGTGAAAGCTCGTGATGTTGCAGGACAGAGTGTTGGGCATTTTATAGGAAAAGTGGCAGGTGGAAAGCCACCTTTCTTTAATACACAATTTAAAATGTGTACCTTTGTCGATAAAGCAATACCTCAATTTTCAAAACCTGTGAAATTAGGTGATGGAAATGAAAAATTAGAAGATGAAATTATGGAAGAAATAGTAAATCAGCACTATTTTTCTATAATTAAGAAAGTTAATGATATATTGGAAGAGGTAAAGGTAAAGAAAAAATCAAAAGAGAAAACTGAAGGAGCAAATGTTTCTTCGGATCATGGAAAACAAGAGTCTTAATTTTTTAATATAATATAGATATGAAGCAGAATTTATTGTTTTTTCTTTTAGTTTGGTGCTTTTCATCTTGTGGTTCCCCAGATTATGAAAAGGCGGTGGCTGATTGGGTTCAGACAGATAAAAATGGTATGCGAACAAATCTAAAATTTGAAATTTTAGAAGTTTCTGGTATTACAGATATTACGGTTGCTGATAGTTTAGCTGTTTTAAAAGAGCGTTTTGAGATACAAAAAGAAAAGGAAATTTCTATATTGGCAAAAGAACTGGAAAGTGCAAAAACGAAGATGTCATTTGCCAAATATGCAGGTGTAGATTTGGAGTCATATCAGAATAATATAAATGAAGCGCAAGTAAAGCTTGATTCTATAAAAAAACAGGCATTTCACTCTATTTATGATAAAAGAAAGAATGAAGAGGTAATAGCAAAGATATTAGAATGTCGATATGCTATAACACCTCCATTAATGAAAGTAAAACAGGAAAAGAGAGCAGCTTTCATATTATCTCCAGATATGAAAAAATGTTTTGGTAAAGTAAGTAAAAAATGAATATGTTTTTAATTTAAAGGTAGGAATTATGAAAGTAAAATTTTATTTGTTTTTGTTGACTATGATATTCTTTGTAGCTTGTAGTGATGATGATAAACCTGTAGTGAATGATGCTGCTATATATAAAATAGAATTAGAAGCATCTGGAAAGGATTATATTGCTAATGTGCATATAACTAATTCTGATAATATCTCAATTTTGGATGCGTCCACAGGTGATGTTGCAGGGCAGAGTTCTGTAGATGAAAATTTTGAGAATAGAAGAATTTATGTAACATCAGATAAAGTAATGTATATATCAGTTCAAGGTGTCATAATTAGTGAGGTGAGTGGAACACTGAAAATGGTAGTTTATAGAAATGGGAAAGAGATATATAATGAAACTGTTTCTGTTCCAGATCTAGGTAATAAAACCAAGTCTTTATATTATACTAATATAAATAATAAAGAATGAATAGTGAAGCGACTATAACATTAAAGCCTAAACTCGGTTATTGGATTGCTCGGTATTTTTTACTTGTAGTCATTGTTTTTTTGATACCTGTCTTGATTCAATATCTTCTACTTGATAAAATATTATACTATATTTTATTAGGAATATGTTTAGTCGCTTGGATTATGCTGTGTTATACATATATAGATATGCTATTTGCGACTCGGTGGATAATAACAAAAGACGAGTTAATTTTTAAACATGGCATATTTATACGGCATGAGGATCATTTAGAATTGTATAGGGTCATAGATTACGCAGAAAAACAAGGTTTTTGGCAGATTTTATTAGGAAATAAAACGGTTAAAGTTATATCTGGTGATTCTTCAGATCCTATATTATATATGTTTGGAGTAGATAATAAAATTCCAATAATCGGGATATTGAGGGATAGGGTTAAAAAAGCAAGAAAAGAAAGTGGTATTTATGAAGTGACGAATAGGTAAACTGTTTAAAAAAACGTTCGTTTTATTGAATGCAAAGATGTAATATTGCTTAATAATAGCAAGATTTTAGTAGTTAAATAATGTTATTCGATTATTTTTTTCCATAGTTCAGGTTGAATACACTTCCATCCAGCCGCAGAAAGATAATTTCTGATTCTTTCTTCTGGTATTTTTCCACCTTTTAAAAAAGTGGCTTTATCATTCTTTGCTTGAACTGGTGAGCGTAAAGAATTGATGTACCATTTTCTTTGTTTTATTAATTCCCGGAATGCTTCTTCTAAAGTTTGTTTATCCATTGTATTTTAATAATTAAAAGATGTATAATTGTATGTAACATTTATATTTTATACAACTTATATATTGTATATATCATATATAAGTTATATATTTGTGCATGATTAAATTCATGCAAATATAGATATTTATTAATTTAAAAAACAATAGGGTATGGAAACTACGATAACAACTGCCAAAGGAAAGAAGATTGTTGATCTTCCTAAAAATGTGATTACTATTTTAGCTGTTCAGGCTGCTAAAACCGGGAAGTCCACTAAGGCTTTTATGGAAAGTTTATTGATTGATGCAGCATCTAAGATAGATGATGTAGCAACTTATGAGCATCTTTCTAGGACACAACCTGATGGTCATGTAATGGTAAGCACTGAAGAAAAAGAAGAGTTTGAGAAGAAGTATGGTTTATGAAAGTAGATTATTCTAAACCCTTTTTAAAGGCAGTAGACAAACTGTCTGGGAAAATGCAGCTTTCAGTTCTTGATATGATACGTGAGGTCAAGAGAGCTACCAGCATAAATGAAATAACCGATTGCACTAGATTGACAGGATATAAATCTGTTTATCGTATTCGTATCGGAGATTATAGAGCTTTCTTTACTTTCCATGTAAAGGTGATAGACGATACTGTAATGTTTGAATATCTGGTATCAAGAGGTGAAGCCTACGATAAAAAAATGGAGAGCACTTTGCGTAATAAAGATAAATAAAAAAAGTATAGCAGAAGTTTGCTTAGCTTTGAAAGCTTTCTTTTGCTATACATAATATAAAAGTTCATCATGGAAAAAGAATTAAACCGGGTTCCTAGATTATTGAGTGAAAGTTATAATTCTGGGCTTATAGAAAGATTGTATGAATCAGGTGGAAGTGTCATGTTAGATATTATAATTTATCTTTGTGGCAATCATGTAAAAGATTTATTTGGTGAATCTTGGTTTTCCATTGAGGACTTTTGTAAAAAAATGGGCTATGATAGAACAAAATTGCAAAGGAAATTATCTCAAGAACAGATGAAGGATCTTTTTGGAAAGCGTTCTCCCCATTATATTTTTAAGGATGCAAATGGAGAAGAAATTATTCATCCAGTAGAAACCGTTTTTGAAGCTGCGCTTTATAAATTAGGTTTAGAGAATATTTCTTATCCTGTTGTCGCTAATGGAACAACCTCATATATTTTTATCCAAATTCTTACTAAATTTGAGATTAAGACTAATTTTAAAACTAAAAAAGGCACTAAGAGGTTATATAGTGCGTCTTTAAATAATCTAATAAAAGACTCTGTATATACGCTTTATAATCTTATTGAAAGCCAAGATTATAGGATACTTCCTAATAAGTATAGATATTTTTATTTGGAATTATCCAAGATGATTTTTCTTATAAAATATAAAATCAGATCTGGTTCCTTACCTAGTTATAGGCTGACTGTAGATCAATTGGCTAAACTTTTTAATCTTAATTTTGAGGAAAATAAAGAGAGGAAAAGAAATGTAACAAAAATACTTAATGGAATAAATCGGTATTTGAAATATACGAATTTTCAATTCAGATATATAAAGGGTGAAAATGATAAGTGGGCTTATACAATTGAATTTGAATTTTCAAAAGAGACACTAGAGTATTTCGATGAACGTTATACTGCTACCTTCACTCAAAGGTTTTATAGTGACTTGCTATGGAAATATGCAGGTTTAGCTTTTCCTCATTGTAGTATAGGAAGAGAAAGAACAGCTAAAGTAGCAGAGATAAAAGCTGATCAGAATTTGTATGAAGAATATTTGGCATGGGCTAATTCTTCTCAGAACAAAGCTTTAAAGGAAGAAGTATATCGAGAGAATTTTTTTCGTGTATTTGGAAAACAACCTGAAGATTTTGGATTAGCAAGTAAAGCTCCAAAGGTTGCATCAGAGCCGAGTGAATTTGTTTTTCCAACAGCAGACTAATTTAGCTGTGTAAAACACTACACTTTTCACGTTTATTTGCATTTCCAGCTGTGTAAAATACTACACTTTAGTGTTCCCAGCTGTGTAAAATACTACACTTTAGTGTTTCTAGCTGTGTAAAACACTACACTTTAGATTCCAGCTGTGTAAAACACTACACCTTCTAAGATTGAATGAGTTTTTTTAATTAATTATAAATATTTGATTATCAGTTGTTTAACAAAATCATATTTTCCCTAGCTGTGTAAAACACTACACCATATACCTAATATACCTAAAAACCTAACCCCCTATAATCCCCCATAGGGGGAAACTGGAAATGACCGGAAAAATAAAATTTTTCCTTCACTTTACATCTTCATACTTTCGGAAAAATAAAGAGGGGGAGTGACAAAATGACAGGTCTATTTTTAAGCTCTTTTTGATTGTATGATTTTTGTAAACTTCCAAATAAAGCTTATTTAGTTGTAGATATTCATTGTTAAAAATTTGTTTTTATGATAAAAGTAGTTCATGTACATTTAATTTTCGAGAGAAAGGATTATTATTTTGGAAGTATATCAGCTATTTTTGATAATCCAGAAGAGGGATTAACAGAAGAGCGTTTAGGCATAAAAAAAAATACACTTTTACATGCCGGTTTAAAAGACGGTCTTGCCATTCCTACCCCAAGAGCAATAATTCGACAATCTCATTTAATTAGAACTAAGAAGAAGGAATAAGTTGTTTTACTTTTGGTATAACTTAGATAAAATGTGTAATTCTTTAATATTGAACAAAAAAACGTTTTACTTTTTTGTTTTACTTAAATATTTTACTATATTTGCATATAGTAAAATGAAAGTGAACATGAGTTTTAACCAATAAAATGAAGATATGAATAATGAATTTATTGATGGTATTTGGTTTGCTGTTCAGCATATTGTAGTAGTCAGAGATATGCCAGCAATCGCAATAGGGATAATTAAGGAATCGAATCTTTCCATTGATGATTGTAAGGCTGCGCAAAAAAGGAGTGGTTCTTTTCACAATCAGATGATGAAGTTTATTGAAACAGAATTAGCGTAAAACGAAACAGAAATATAATCATAAGACATGAAAGAATTAACTGCTTTACAATGGGCTAAAATTGGATATATTCCTAATCCAAAAGCCAAAGGAGAAGAGCGATGGACTAATTGTGTTCATGTTAAGAAAGCAATATATTATAGTGAACATGAAGTACATGAAGATAAGGAAGCTGCAAATGCTATAATTAAAGCAAAGCAAAAGGAATATAATAAAGCATCAAAGGAAAGAGAAAATAAATATAAGAAAGCTATGGCTTTTCGTGAGAATATGAAAACGGAATGGCAGTGGCTTCAGGAAGGTAGGATACCGAATCCGAATGCACGATGGGAATATGGCGAAACGCTGAACAATACATTCAATGTGTGCAGTTACGGCAGCAGCTATTGCTATTGTAATAAAGATGAGACTTATGAGGCTTCAAGTTCTGAAGAGCTACAGATGGCTATAAAAGAATACAATAAAAAATTCATTTAAGATTAGATATGAGTAAAAAAAGAACAATGCAAATAGATGTAATTGAGGAAGTAAAAGGAACTCAATTCATGCAATGCAAACTGTATATAGATGGCAATGCGAGTGTTATTCTTATGAATAAAATCGATTATGAAAGGCTGTTAAGCGATAGTTTTTTTGTGCGTGATGGTAAAAATCGGGATTCAGCCGGAGTGTTGAATACAACCAATACTTTCATCGAAAAAAATTAATACTCAACAAAAAAGAATGATTATGGATAAAAAAGAAAATTTTGCCACATACAAAGAATTTGCAAAGATGCTTCGTGAAGTGGCTAACATCTATTCCCAACTGGGTGATACACCATTATTACAAGAAGGATACGAGTATGATGCCATTAGAGATGCCGTTCAATATGTAACGAACAAACACGATTTTGGTTACTTTATACAGCCTTGGAAGGATGAGTTTCTACGTATGCCTTTTGATGTGACGAAGCGAAAAAAATGGGCTGATTATGTGGCTGAATGCCATGCTAAGGGAAAGGAAATTGATTACGATAATTACGATTGGGATAAATGACCATAAAGTAATGTTTAACTAGATTAATGAGAAAGAATATAATGGAAACATTTCAAGAAGAACCTGGGATTGCCATACTACCATTTGTAATGAGAGATTTGGTAGAGTTGGTTATGCAGAAAAAGGCACTTCCTTTGGAAGATGCGCTGTATTATATCTATTCTTCCAGACTGTACAAAGCATTGCTGGATGAGAATACCAAACTTTGGTATTCAAGTACATTATCGCTTTATGATATATTGGAAAAAGAGAAATCAGAACAAAAGAAAGTAGAAAATAACAATACTAAAATCTTGCTTTTTAAGGTGTTTTGTCTTGAAAACTACAGAGAACAAAAAAAAGTGACAGCAAAAGAGGCTCTTTTACTGTTTTCGTCTTATGGCGTTTTTGATTTTCTATATGATAATTTTGAAATGCTACATACACAAGATACAGAATATATACTAGACACTATAACAACTTATATTAGTAAAAAGAAATGAAATTATATCACGGTTCAACTGTTATTGTAAAAAGCCCCAATATACAAAGAGGACGGAAGGCTACAGACTTCGGAAAAGGTTTTTATACCACAACCAATTTTGAGCAGGCTAAAAAGTGGGCTATACTTAAACAAAACCGGGAACAGAGCAAAAAAGCAGTTGTTTCCATTTATGAAATTCCTGATAATATTCTTACCAGGGAGTTTTCTGTCCTTTGGTTTGAGGGTGCAACCAAAGAGTGGTTGGAGTTTGTTGTCAATAATCGGAAGGGAAAAGGAAAGAACAGATATGATTTAATAATGGGACCTGTTGCGAATGACCAGTTATATGCAACGATCCGGCTTTATGAACAAGGAGTGATTACAGCTGATGCAGCGATTGAGATGTTGAAGACACATAAACTTTTTGATCAGCTTTCATTTCATTCAGAGATGGTCGTATCGCTGCTTAAATTCGTTGAATCAATAGAAGTGTAATTATATAGTAAATATGAAAGACCAATTTAAATTGTTAAGAGACTGTATTCATAATGATATTCCAGCTATCGTTTTTCAAGGAGATGATAAATGTCTACCTGAAATTTTGAAAGCAGCAATAAATATTTATGAGCAGAATGGTTGTAGCTTAGAATTTTTATATGATTTGAAGCTGTTATTAAGTGAAGTAATAACTTATCAAATGGAAAGTCCGGGAACTGTTAAGCTGCCTAAACTATCTCCCATCGAAGCAGAACTTATTAAAGAAGAGATGGAAAAACGGAATAAATAACAGAATTAGATAGAATATGAAAATAGGTTATGTGCGAGTCAGTTCTTCAGAACAAAATCCAACATTACAGTTGGAAGCCCTTCAAAAAGTAGGTTGTGAGAAAATATATCAAGAAAAAAAGTCAGCTTTTAAAGAACGTCCAGAACTCGAGCGAGCTTTACAGGATCTTAGAGCCGGTGATATACTTTGTGTTTGGTCTCTGGATCGTTTGGGCAGATCAATGAAGGAAATTAGAAACAATATTGATGTTATTCAGGAAAAAGGAGCCGATTTATTAGATATAACTCATAATATTGATACTTCAACTTCTTCAGGTAAGTTTCTAATCCCTTTTTTTTCTATGCTTGCAGAGATTGATCAGGTCTTAAGGAAAGAACGGACAGCTGCCGGTTGGGAGATTGCTAAACGAGAAGGAAGGACAGGAGGGCGTAAAGCAGGTTTGAGCAATGAAGCGAAAAAAAAAGCTGAGCAGGCTAAAAAAATGTATTTGTCTAGAGAACCTTTGTATTCAGCAAGAGAAATCTGCTCTATCTTGCATATTTCAACTAGAACATTATATAAATATTTACGTTATACAGGGATAGAGCCAAAATCTTCTTTATAATGCAATATTAAAAAACGGCTGACTTATAAAGTACAGCCGTTCATCTCTGTAACAATACCATTAATATTGTTAGTCAAGGTTTCCACTTTTCGTTTGGGGATGCAAAGGTATATAATTTATCAAGTAAATCATAATTTTACTTTCGGAAAAATAAATCAATCTCCCCTCTCCTACCTTATAGTATACTTTTCTTCTTTTATTTTTTTCCTAACGTACCATTGAGGTATTTTCTTTTATAGCTTGCTATTTCTTTTTGGTTTTCTTCCAAAAATGTTTCTATTAAATTGCCTAACATTTGCATCATTGAAGTTTTAGACATTGTAGATAGCATTTTTAATTCTTGATGAAATTCGCGAGGTATTTTTACAGCTTCTGTGTCTTTAACTTCCCTTTTGACAAAGAGCATAGAAAGACCTTTAGGTGAAGATGCTTTAGGAAGTTCTGAAGGTTCTTCAGTCTTTTCTTCGCTTTCCTGAATGACTTCTTCCGGTATTGGAACACCGACTGAAGCCGGTTCTGCTGCGCTGGTTTCTGGTTGCATTTCCGGCAATACTTCTGGAATTTTCTCTTCAGAAGTCTGTTGTGATGATACAGATTTTATATTCTGCACTTTCTTTGCTTCTTCTTTACCAGCCTGTACCAATGCGAACATTGATGTTTTGGGTTTTCCTGTATTTTTCTTTTCGTCAGCCATAATTTCAGTTTTTAAAGTAATCAATAAGTAATTGTATCATTTCTTCTCCGAAATCATCACAGGTATGATTATAGTTGTTTATTATCGTAGATAGGTTTCTCTGGTAATTAACCTTACTTTCCTTAATGTGATTGTTCAGAAGCTCAAAAGGTAGATTGTCTTTATTTGCTATTAGCTCTTTGTATTCAAGCAAATTAGGTGTAACTTTGTTTGGCAATCCTTTTACTATTGTCTTGTAACCTAGACTTTCACGTTTAGACAAGATATTTTCTTTGTAGTAATTGTAGAACTTCACTGTGTGCAGCACTTCAATTTTTGATGGAGCGAAAGGTATAATGACCACATCCATCATCATCAGGGTTTCCACTACCCCAGCTTGTTTCAAGTTTCCCGGAAAGTCAACCAATATTATATCAAAACTTTCTTTAAGAAACTCAATGCTATTAATGAAGTCCGATGAAGATATACTCATTACTTCGTACTCGTCTTTTATATCTTCTTCCTGTTGTGCTTCATCGAAAGCTCTTAACTCTCCCATTGTATTTTGTGCATCGTCTATGTCAACTACGCCAATGGTTAAACCTGTCTGCTCGTGACTTTCATGTACATATCCTGCGAATAAGGCTGTCAATGTTGATTTGCCTGTTCCACCTTTGGGGTTTTCGAATGCTACGAAAATACCCGGTAATATTTTTCCCATAACTTTACGATTTTGAATTTTCTGCAATATAACTAATTAATTATTTAATAAGCAAATTAATTAGATAGTTTAACAAATGATTAACTAATTAATTAGATAACCAATAATCTAATTAATTAATAAACTGATTAGCAAATTAATTAATTAATCAATTAACTGATTAATTAATTATATAGTTTATTGGTTAACTGATTAATGGGTTTTCTAGTTGCCTGGTTATTTTTTATACTCTTTGTTTTTCCTTTTATTGGGTTTCCTAGTTACTTGGTTAATCAGAAAACTAGTTCTTTGGTTAACTTTTACTGCCTGAAAAGACTAATCCGGGAAAGGAGCCAGAGCATATTTTTCCGAAAGTTAGTCCAAATCTTTTATATCTTTAAATATTTGTATATATTTGCAATATGCAAGGTGTGTTTTTGTATATACAAAAACGCCCTTGCAACAGCCGAGCTGTTGTGCTGATACTCGCTTAGCTCGCATACATCAAATAAAGAATAGGAGTACATATATGAAAGATACAAGAAATAAGATTATAATATTGCGTTTAACTGAAGAAGAAAAAGAACAAGCTGTAAAAGCTGCTAAAGAAGTGGGATTAACCTTGTCTTCATATGTTAGAAAAATGATACTAGGAAACAAGATTGTTCCAAAAACAGATGTTCAAACTCTTTTTGAACTTAATAAAATAGGTGTGAATTTAAATCAATTGGTTAGGCATATAAACATGCTTCCAGTTGAAGAAAATATTGTTTCTTCATTGGATGATATTAATACTTTTATCGGAGAACTGAAAAATATTACAAGTAGATTTGTATGATTGCAGAAATATTATTGCCTTTTAAAAATGATACTTTGACACACAAAATTTCTTATCAGTTAGCTAAGATAGAAGAAGGGAATGCAAAAGAATTGTATAACTCTTCTGGAGATTCTTTGTCTAATATGTATTCTAATATGTTACTAGTGTCAGCCTTAAATGATCGTATAAAATCTCCTTTCATAGAATTTGTATTAAGCAGCCCGGTAGGAGAGGATCTTTCCAATGATAAGTTTGTGGAAGTGGCAAAAGAATATTTGTGTGCTATGGGATATGCAGACTCATGTTATACCATTATTAAGCATGATGATAAGGAAAATAGCCATATCCATATATTGGCAACTACTTTAGATGTTAGTGGAAATCGGATATCTGATCAATATAGTAAGGTACGCTCAGGAAAGATTATGCGTGAGTTGGAGATAAAGCATGGGCTTGAACGAATGGAGAAAGGAAGGAGTTCATATAACAAAACCTTGGGAGAATCCCAATACAGGCAATATTTTTTTGATACAGCTTTACATAAGGCATTGCGCAGCTATAATATGAAAGAACGTATCAAAGAAATGCTTGATGCATCAGAGAACTTTAAAGCGGTCAATCCTGACATGAGCAAATCTTATACTAATGATGAGTGGAAGATTATGTTAGGTGAGGATTCTTATACAAAAATATTGGCGGTTTTATCCAATGCCAGATTCTTCAATCCATTATATAAAGATGAACTGCTTTCAGCGATGGATCGTTTGTATCAGGGATGTAGCACAATGAAAGAGTTTAGGGATAAATTAGAGAAGGAAGGATATTATTGCAGGCTGGTTTCTGACAAGGGAAAATCACATTATGTGTACGGAATCCCGGAAAGAGGATTTTATCTGAAGGATACTGGACTTCCGGAACGTTATCGGTTTGGGAAAATAGCATTTGTCGGTAACAAAATGACTCCAGATGAACAGAAACATTATTTATATAATAAGGTTTTTGCCATTTTAAAAGAATCTTCTGGATATGAAGACTTTAAAGAAAAGTTAGCGGAAAATGATATTAAGCTGATTGAACATATTAATAAGAAAGGAGTGTATGGTATCTCTTTTGCCATGATGAATGTGGATGCACCGGAAATTTTTAAGAGTTCAGATATTTCTAGAAGGCTGACATATCGAAATATACAAAATTATTTTTCCAAAGAGCAAGAACCTGAAGTTAAGCAAGAACAGGAGAGAAAAGAAAAATGCAGACGGAATGAACTGGATATAAATCCGGTAATTGTGTGTTATGCAAATAACCGGCAGGAATGGGAGAAGGATATGAATTATATGTATCCTGCTGCAATGGCTATTGGGGGAATAGCTTTAGAAAGTTCCGGCAGACAGCGTAAAAGTGATGATGATGAATTGCCTGGAAAGAAGAAGAAAAAGAAAAGACGTAATAAAGGATTATCAATTTGAATTTATATATTTACCAATAATCGACAATAGTAATAACTTAAAGATATTAGCTATGAAATACAGCGAAGTTCTATTTCAATATCAGCCTACAGAAATCGGAGATTTCATGTACAGGTATTATGTTAATGACCGGGAGTATATAATATATTCTCCAGAAAAAGGAAAAATTTCCTGTCTGGAATTGTGTAATTTCAGTGATCTTACTCCTTTTCAGTTGTCCGTTTCCATCCAACAGCGAGATAAGCCGGTGGAAGAGATGAAAGAGTTTAGTTTTGAGTATGTATGCAGCAAAGAAGCACTGGTATCTTATCTTTTCGATATTTCATCAGATCAGAAAGACATGATGAAAACAAGAAGAGTGTCTAATAGAAAATGTTATTTGCTTTATGCCTTGAAACCTGTCGGTTCCTGTAAAGTCAGGAACTTGTTTCAGTTCGATCCGGAAACAAAAGACTATCAATTGGTTTTTAATAATGATGTTTGTTGTGCTTCAGCCTTTGAAGATGAAAAGACGGATATTGTCAATGTATGTTGGAGCCCGGTTGTATTCAGTATGTTAGAAGGGCAGACTGAGCATAAGAACACTACTTATCTGTTGGCTTCTTCCAATCCTGTCCTTTGCTTCCATGTATGCAAAAAGGCAATGGATAAAGCTGCTATAATTAATTTATGTGTAGAGAAAGGTAAACTGGAAGCCCTTGTGTTTCTTTCGCTTTATTTGGAATACAAGGGCACGAAGAGAGGATTATCTATTTTTTCCGAAAGTAAAAAGATCACTGTGCAGATGAAGAACTGGAACCCTGTGAAGGTTGTAAATTGCATTGCCAGTGCGGAGAAAATCTGTGGAGAGGAATTAAAAAAAAATTATGGAGAGGATTATACAGCTATGTCAATCTTTCAACTGGAGTCAGTTGATGGACTTAATTTTGTGTCTTTCCAAAATTCGCCATTGGCGATAAACGCTTTTTTCAAAGTAATATTCAAGTCGCTCAAATTGGATGGCATTTCCTATATGGAGCTTTAATTAAGAATATATCATGGTAATAGACAAGTGATAAAATGTTTGTTGATGCTACAGTTTCCTAGCATATGGAGAATTGATGATTGTTTGGTTTATGCTTAAATGATAATATTGGGGGCGTTCCCTTAAAAGGTCAGGCTTTCCGCTGCAAGTCCTCGCCTGAAGGCTGTGGGCTTTTCGCTGCTATCCTTAACGCATAATTCCCACCCACCCTTATAAGGTAGGCTATTTCCGATTGAGCAGCACAGTGCGCCATTAGCTAAAGCTAATGACTTTCACTGAGGTGCACGATCGGAAAAGAGTGCCCGGAATAAACCTTTCCCGGCAGGTAAGTGCAAGCACTTAATTGCTGGGAAAGATATATTCCTGTTTGGGCACTCTGGTAGCCGGTTGCTTACCCATTTCTTATACTTTCGGAAAAATATTTTCAGATGCTAATTGATTCATAAACCAAGAATTAGCAGGACCTTATAAAAAATATTATGATTATCATTATAATACCGGCTTTTTTATTTAATTTGCAAAAAAATATCATGTTATGAAGGATTATAATTTAGACCGTATTCTTATACCAGCTTTTAGATTGTTTATGACGTATAATTATGAAAAGGTATCTACATCTTTGTTGGAGAAAGAAACAGGTTTAACAAGAGGTGCTATTTTTTATAAATTGAGAACTAAAGAGGATATATTTAAGGCTGTTATTGATAAGTTTATTATTGAACTGCAAGCGACAAATGTATCTGTTGGAAATACTCTGATAGATTATATAGACCGATATTTGGAACGAATCGGTGATCGAATGGCACATTTGAAAAATTTAGAGATAGATAGTGTATCTGGGCATAGAGCTTATTTTAATTTGATCTATCAAGCCTTACAGTTCTATCCGGGTTTTGATAGGAAGATAGCTTCTATTTTCCAAGAAAATCTTGAAAAATGGAAAGAAGTTGTTCAAATAGCTGTTGATAATGGAGAAATCAGACCTTCATGTAATGTGGAGTTGATTGCACAGCAATTTAGGTATATCTATTCCGGCTTATCTTTTGAACGGAGTATATTATCTGGATTGAATGTTGAAGAACTTCAGAAATTATATTATTCTATTTATAATGAAATAAAGTATGAGAAATGATGTTTTTATTAATCGGCTAAGTCCTTATCTACCTAATAATCCTGTCAGTAATGATGAAATGGAAGATTACTTGGGACTGATTGAAGGAAAGATTTCACGTGTTAGACGTATTGTTTTGAAGCAGAATGGAATTAATACAAGGTATTATGCTTTAAATAAAAAACAGGAAATAACACATACTAATGCGGAACTTGCTGCTAATGCAATTAATGGGCTGTTTACTTCAGAGGATGAAATGAAGTCTGTGAAGCTTTTGACAACGGCAACTTCTATTCCGGACCAAGTTCTTCCCTCTCATGCTTCAATGGTGCATGGATTATTAAAGAGTGCTGATAATATGGAATTGTTTGCCACAGCAGGTGTGTGCCTTACATCTTTGCAGGCATTGAAAATAGCTTATTTGTCTGTGGCAGCCGGAGACAAGGAAAATGCTATTTGTTGTGCTTCAGAACTGGTATCTGCAACTTTGCTTTCTAAGCATTATGATGCAGAGTATGAAAAATGCCATAGTATAGGGGAGAATCCTTATTTTGGTTTTGAAAAGGATTTTCTGAGATTTATGCTTTCTGATGGTGCTTGTGCGTTGCTGTTAGAAAGAACACCGAATCTAAACCATTTGTCTTTAAAAATAGAATGGATAGAAATGGAATCTTATGCAAACAGTCTTCCTACTTGTATGTTGTTAGGGGGGAACTTTGCAGATGATGGCGAAGTTGTTAGCTGGAAATCTTTTGATAGTTCTGATCTGATTGAAAAATCCATTTTTGTAGTAAAACAGGATATAAGACTGTTGAAAGAGTATGGGATTAAGCATTGGGCAGATCATGTTGAGCACACGCTTTCTAATCATGCTATTTCAGCGGATGAAGTTAAGTATGTTATTCCCCATGTCTCTTCTATGTTTTTCTATCATGAATTATTGAAAGAGTTTAAATTACGTGATATTGAGTTGGGAGAAGAGAAATGGTTTACTAATCTTACATGGGTTGGTAATATGGGTTCAGCGTCGATATTTGTCGCATTGGAAGAGTTTATGAGGACGAAGCCACTAGGGAAGGGAGATAAAATTCTTCTTCTTGTTCCAGAAAGTGGAAGATTTAGTTTTGGAACCGCTTTACTTACTGTGGTTTAATATTTTTTTGAGCTATATTATTATGATAATCATAATAATATAGCTTCGTTAGGTATTTAAAAGTAAAAAGTATGCTAATAAAATCAGTTCTACGATTTATAATCTTATGTGGAGTTTTTATTTCTCTATCAGTTAGCTGTGTGGAGAAAAACGGTTATTATGAACCAGGACAAGAAGAAACTATTTCCTTATTGGTAGATAAGACATGGGAGAGAGAATATCCTGTAGACCTCAATGGAAAGAAATTCATGTGTCACGAATTTTGGCGTTTTAGTGATAATGGAAAAGGTTCCTATAAAACGATATCAACATATGAGGACGGCAATAAAGAAGAAATAGTAACTTACTTCCAGTGGTCTTTTACTACACCAAACTTTAAAATTATATACATGGACTATCCTAAATATTGGGAAATAGAAAAGCTGACAGAAACAGAATTGAATATTTGCGAAACAAATGAAGATCCTATAACGGTATTGGATCAAGCTAAGCGCTATCGAAAGCTTACTTGTAAATAGAAAAAATTAATCCCTGCTTTGGATGCCAAAACAGGGATTAATTCATTTTCGGCAGTGTCCATAATATTGTGTAAATGAGAAAACAGGATTCAGGTATATCTTCCTATATCTGTATTCTGTTTTCAAATATAAGTATAAATTGATTCATAATCAATCCCCAGTTATGAATTGGTTGCGTCCATTTCTTCTCAATCTCCATCAACGAGAGGTAAACCGTCTTTTTTACAGCATCATCCGAGGGAAATGATAGTTTGGACTTAGTGTACTTCCTGATTTTCCCGTTCAGATTTTCAATAAGATTGGTTGTATAGATTATACTTCTGATTTCCAGAGGGAACTGGAAGAATACGGTCAGGTCGTCCCAATTCTTCCTCCATGAAAGTATGGCATACGGGTATTTTCCTCCCCATTTCCTTTCCAAATTATCAAGCTCCATGGCGGCAGCCTCCTTGTTGGGAGCATTATAGATATTCTTCATATCGGCTGTAAACTCTTTCTTATCCTTATAAACAACATATTTACAAGAGTTTCTGATTTGATGTACCACGCATATTTGTGTGGAGGATTGGGAGAATACACTTCGTATGGTATCGGTAAACCCATTCAGGTTATCCGTACAGGTGATGAGGATATCTTGTACGCCACGCGCTTTCAGGTCGGTCAGGACACCCATCCAGAAAGCGGAACTCTCGGTCTTGCCGACCCACATACCCAAGACTTCTTTCAATCCGTTTTGTTTGAGCCCGACACACAGGTACACCGTCTTGTTGATAATCTTGCCGTTATCGCGTACCTTGAAGACGATACCGTCCATCCATACAATCAGATATATGGGGTCAAGAGGACGGTTCTGCCACTCCAATGCCGCCTGGTTTACCTTGTTGGTTATAATGGATATGGCAGAAGTAGAGAGTTCTATTTCATAGATTTCCCGCATCTCTTCTTCGATGTCAGAGACACTCATGCCTTTGGCATATAGAGAGATGACGAGCTTTTCAATAGACAAACCGCGGCTCTCGTGTTTGGGAACAACTATCGGTTCAAACTCTCCGTTACGGTCACGGGGGACGGAGATGACGGATTCACCATGCTCGGTCTGGATTTTCTTAGGGTACTTGCCGTTACGGGAATTCCCACTGTTGTTTCCACTTACGGAGTTTTTCTCATAGCCAAGATGAACATCCATTTCTCCCTCAAGCATCTTCTCCAATACTTGGGCATGAAGTTGTTTGAGGAACTTGCTTACATCGTCTTCCGTCTTAAATTGGCTCAGAAATTCCTTGCTCAGAACTTCATCGGGCACTGCTTGATTTTTTACAGTCATTTTCTTTGGCATTTTACAAAGTTATAAATAAAAAAATACGGAACTCTTTTTAGAATCCCGTATTTCGCATTTACACAAAATATTTTATAGTGCC
>OJAI01000296.1_pt1 | contig 37558 bp, 43 predicted proteins | sample 1588891 | NCBI WGS metagenome assembly OJAI01 (sample SAMN03283255) | human gut metagenome | biome: human-associated habitat; material: feces | host: Homo sapiens | place: USA | collected 2013 | reverse complement strand
ATATATAAACCGGTACAATGCACTTTTCATGTTGCAGAGAGAATATATGGGAATGGACAGCCAGGAGATCCTGCTTTTGATCATGAAGAGACTGTGAAAAAGAGTGTGTTATTTTTTTCATACGCCAGATACGGAAGGAAGATCTATTTAAGCTGGCGATTGCCTAATATGGCCTATGTCAACAAATTGGAGGTTAAGCTTAGAAATTTTATGTATTACAATATGCATTGCATAAAAAGGGCTTATTATGATAAAAATGACTAAAAATTGACTGAAAAAATTCTTGTAAAAGAAAATAATGTGGTAAATATGTATAAAAATCATCTGAATTTATACTAAAATAAGCATATTATAGGACAATTACGATGCGGACTCTCGAGTTCGAATAGTATACAAATAGCAAAAAAGCCTTTAAATAAAGGCTTTTTTTGTGTTTGTTGACACCATTGGGTACATTTTGAGTACAACTTATCTGTGTGTACTACTGTAGAGACTGATGTAGGATATGTTTTTTTATACTTTTATAATTTATTTTAGCTTTAATTTTCTAGCTTTAATGTTAGAGAATTATAAAATTCAGGATCTGATAGATTTAATGATTTGAAGTTATCTTTTAACTTGATTGCGCAAGGTTTGAAGGTGAGATATGTTAATCCTCCACTAACCGCACCACCTACAACAGGAACTACTTTGGATACACTCTTAGCAAATACATCTTTTGTCATTTTAAATCCAAGCGTTGTCGCTACTTTTTTTACAATCGGATATAAAGTTGTCTTAGTCAAAGCTTTTTGTGTTAAAGTTTTTGACATTTTATTTCCTGCGGTTTCAGCAATGATCTTGACACCTTGATTTGCTCCATTAACACCAAACATAACTCCTAGAAAAATTAGTAATTGGTTCATTGTTTCGTCACTGATGCTATTTTCGCTCAATTCAAATTCTTGAAATCCATATAAATAAGCTAATTTTTGCATTACGCGTAAAAGAAATCCAAAGTATTGAGCGACATCTGCAGGTATTGTTGCAGCCATTGCAAATCCACCAGGCATTCCTGCTGCAAAAGAAATAGCAGAAACTTTGTTTGTTTCGTACTCTATAACTTGATCAGCTATTTCATTAATTTTTTCTCTTGGTATGCCCATGGATGCAGGATTTGAAGAAATAGCTTTTAAAACTTGTTCTTCTGGATAATATTTGATTAACTCCTTAAATAAAAATTCGCTTCTTTCAATTTTTACTCCTGGAACATGTAAAGCACGTATCAATATATCTTGTGGAGTAATCTCGATTTCTGAAACTTTATCTGAAGCTAAGCTTGCTAGCTCTTGTGTTTTTGATACAGAAGTATTTATTACACTTCCCGTGGTATCTGCAATAGCTTTTGTTGTATTTTTAACTAATTCGTTTGATTTGGAAGCCAATTCATTTAGATCGACGTTTTTTGTTAATTCGCCTACTTTAGATAAAGAATTTTTAAAAAGTTTGTTAAGGTCAGCCATTGTATTTCTCCTATATTTTGTTATTTTTTTCTCGTTTTTTTCTTGATGATTCAATTTTTTCTTGATTATGTTTCATGACATTTTGCAAATATTCCAATTGCTTCTTGGATTGTTCTTCTAGAGATAATTCAGGAAGCTTTTCTTTCGTTAAAGTAGCTTGATATTTTTCTTTAATAAGCTCTTTTTGTTTTTGATAATACAAATCATCCATTAAATAGTTTTTATGCTTGTTGTAGGCTTGATTGATTTCGTTAATGGCTTCAACTAGTGTGGCATTTTCGGAATGAGAATCATTCCCGTAAACTGTTAACTGTGCGCAGTAACGATCATCTTCGGTCTCTATATCATTGTATGGGCGTCTATTTACTTCAATTTCAATTCCAAGTTCATTAGCTTCTAATAATTCAAATATAAAGTCGATTACATCATCCATGGATGTGATTGATTTTTTATTGTTTGATATTTCGCATAACCAATCTAAAGAAACATTGCATCTTTTTGCAATGGTAACAAGGATATCTTGGTTAGGCGTATTTTTGTTGTTTTCATAGGCTGATACTGAAGGCTGAGGTATATCTAATAAATCCGCAAACTCCTTTTGTGTCATATTCATATCTTTTCTTAGTTGCTGTAATCTATTTCCAAAACTCATATTGTCTTCCACCTTATTAAGTATTTTTTAATATTATATCATAATTTCATATAAAAATAAGAACACATATATAAAATATAGGTAAAACATATAAATATAGCAAAAAAATATTGACAATTCCGGCAGAACTCTTTACAATCTAAAATATAATAATTTCATATAAATATATAAAAAGATAATCTTATGCATGACTCAAATATGAATCAATACATAAGAAAGCGAGGTGATTATCAATGGTAAAGCAAATTTTATTAAGAGCAAGTGATGTAGCTGAGATGTTAGATGTGTCTATTAGTGAGGCATACAAAATCATTCACGAAACGAATGAAAAACTAGAAAAAATGAACAAGTTTACTATTAGAGGAAGAATTCCTTATGAATATTTAAATGATATTCTTTATTTCAGTGAGTCGAAAGTGAATAAGGAGGATGAGTTAAATGGCAAAAGCGAAGAAAAGTCCAATAACTAACAAATGGGACATTCAAATTCGATACAAAGATTCTTTTGGAAACAATAAGAAAACCACACGTAGAGGTTTTAATACAAAAAAGAAGCAGAAAGAGCAGCTTATGATTTTATTAAGAAACAAGAAAGAGATTTTAATATGTTATTTTCTGACTTCATCGACATTTATATGGATGGCATGAAAGGTCGACTAAAGGAAAATACGGTCCGAACAAAATATTATATTATTAATCTAAAAATCCTTCCTTATTTTGCGAATCTTAAAGTGAGTGAAATTACTCCAGCATAAGTTAGATCTTGGCAAAACGACATGATAGCAAAAGGATATAAGGATACGTATTTGAAAACTATCAATAACCAATTAAGTGATATCTTCAATTTTGCAGTTCAGCTATATGGACTAAGTGAAAATTCAGTAAAAAAAGCCGGAGGAATGGGAAAAAGTTACTCTGAAGAGATGAAGTTTTGGGAGAAAGATGAGTTTGTACGATTCTTAGAAAAAATTATGAATAAATCAACATCTTACATCATCTTTAAAGTTTTTTATTGGACCGGTATGAGATTATGGGAGTTATTAGCTTTAACTCCCTCTGATCTTCATTTGAATCAAAAGTATATTTTTATAAATAAATCTTATCAGCGAATAGGTGGTAGAGATGTCATTACTGATCCTAAAACGCCTAAAAGCAAGAGAAATATAACTATTCCTGATTTTTTTTGTTGAAGATCTAAGAGAATATTTAGATATAGCTCTCTCCTTTTTGTCCCTTGGATAAAGATGGTTCTTCCTATGAATGCCAGAGAGAGCCGGTTTGTTTCCAAATTTGTGCAGAAATTTATAAAAAAGCAGATCAATTTTTTTCTGCTTTTAATTAAAATGAATTTGATTAAATTTTCTTGTATTATTTTATCTTTTTAGTTGATGATAATATTTCACAATGATATGTGAAATATAAAAAACAATCAAAAAAATGCGATAAACTAATAAAATATTACGAGAAAATGGTTAAAAAATGTGAATGTGTATCGAATTCTAGTCTTGTTTTATATATAATATAGGGTATGGTTTTATATTTTAATCAGGAAATAAAAAGGAGATATGCATGAAGGTTACTTATAAAAAATTGTGGATAAAATGTGCTGAATGTGAAATCAGTCAAGCAGAATTAAGAAAAAGAGCTGGAATATCTCCGGGAACTTACACGAAAATCCGAAAAAACCAAGAGGTATCCTTATCGGTATTGATGAAAATTGCACAAATTCTAAATTGTAATGCAGGAGATTTGATGGATTTTATTGTTGAGGAAGACTAATTTTTTGGAGGATATATGGGTTTAATTAATGTAAATAGGATATCTAAACAATACGAGGAACTTTATAGATCATTCTTGACTGATTCAACAAACGAAGAATGTTTTTATGCTATTAATAACGCAATGATATTTGCATATTTTTTGAGGTTCATCGATATTGATTATACGAAAGAAAATGAAAAAGAGTGTTATCACAAAATAGTTGAAAAATATGGTATAAATGTATTTTTTCATAATGTAAAGAAAACAGAAAAATATGTAGAGAATAGTACTCATGCTGTAGAGGTTTTCTCACAATTATTTTCTGGAGAAACTGAAGATAATTATTCTTTAGAACGTGTTTTAGGAAATGTATTAGAAAAACATATTAATAAAAAAGATATAAGAAAAGACACAGGTTCATATTATACTCCTGATGATACAACTAGATATATGTCATGGAATGCAATATCTATTTCACTTTTACGAAAAATACCAGCAAAGATTTATAAGAAAATATTTTCACATTTTGATGTAGAAAATGAAATTGAACTATTTAATAAATGTATATTGAACGAGAACTTTTTTCTGGAAATTAGAAAAACATTAGACGATATAGAAAAGAAGAAATTGATTAAAACACTATATGAATTAAAAATTATTGATCCAACATGTGGTTCAGGAGCATTTATTATTGCTGCGTTCGAATGTTTGGAAACGATGATTTTGTCGTTAGGATATGAAGTAGATTATATAAAATTACTTCGTTGTTTACATGGAGTGGATATTTCCAAAGAGGCAGTTCAATTAACAAAATTGAGATTATTAATGAGAATAGCAAGTAAAGATTATGATTTTAATCAGTTTGATGCATTCTTTTCTCATAATTTTGCATGTGCAGACGCATTGATTGGTTCTGATTTTGTTATTCAGGAACAAGGCTATGATTGGAGAAACTTTGGCTATCCATTTGACTGTGTTATAGGTAATCCACCTTATGTAGAGAGTAGAGGATATGTTAGTAATCAATTTTTAACAAATAAATGTGGGAATTTATATGCATATACAATAGAAAGAGCATGTAATATTTCAAGTATAAACGGAGTTATTTCATTTGTAGTACCTTTACCGTTTGTTTCTACTCCAAGAATGCAAACAGCCAAGAATTATTTAGAAAAGTGTTCGAAGGTTGTTCTTTACGGAACTTATGCTGATAGACCTGGTTGTATTTTTACAGGAGTACATCAGAGATTAACAATATTCTTTGCTTTTTTAGGTGAAGAACAATGTAAGCTTTATTCATCGAATTATAAATATTGGTATAACGAAGAAAGAGAGTTTTTGTTTTCAAATATTTCATATTATCCGAACAATTATCCAGGTATCCTTCCGAAAATTGGAAATTCAATCGAAGAACAAATATATGCTAAGTTAATCTGTGGAGATAGTTCGATTCTTTCACTTTGGAATGAAAAATCAGAATTTCCAATATATTTAAGTACTCGTATTGGTTTTTGGGCTAAGGCGTTTAATAAGAATGTATTTAGCTCGAATGAATATAAAATATATTATGCTGAAAATGAGAAAAAGTACTATTTATCTTTAGCGTTACTTAATTCTTCAGCATTTTATTATCTATGGGTTATTATGTCCGATTGTTGGCATATTACAAACAAAAATATTCAGGATTTGACTTTTAATGAAAGAAATATAGAACTATTAAATCATGATAGAATCAAAAATCTTGTTATTGAACTAATGGAAGATCTTGAGAAAAACAAAAAATATGTTGGTTCAAAGCAAACTATGTATGAATATAAACACAAATTTTCAAAATCTATTATAGATGAGATTGATCTTGAAATAGGAAAATTATTTGAGTTATCAGATGATGAAATAAAATATGTTCAATCTTATACAGAAAAATATCGAATAAATAAGTTGGAGGTTTAATATGAATGTCATAGATTTGTTCGCTGGAGTTGGTGGATTTTCAAGTGGATTTAGAAAAGCAGGATATAACATTGTGCTTGCAAATGAAATAGATAAAAGTATTGCAGAAAGTTATAGTAAGAACCATCCTGAAACAAAGATGGTGAACGATGATATTAAGAACCTTTTACCTGAAGTTAAAGGTATGAAGGGGAAAATTGATATAATCATAGGTGGTCCTCCATGTCAGGGGTTCTCTATGGCTGGAGCTAGAATTAGAGCAAATAAAGGAACAGAGTTTTTAGATGATCCAAGAAATTATCTTTTCAGACATTATTTTGCTATTGTACAGGAAGTTGAACCAGAATTTTTTATAATGGAAAATGTACCGGGTATGTTATCAATGCAAGGAGGCAAAATCATCGAGGAAATAGAACGCTTATTTTCAGATGAGGATAATTTTGAGAATGGTGGTTATTATCTGTATAAACAAATTTTAAATGCACATGATTATGGAGTTCCACAAGATAGACGTAGGTTAATTATTTTTGGTAGCAAGAAACAAATTGATTTCGAAAAGCTGTTTAATGACGTGAAAGAAGAAATGATCAAAAATGGCGAGATTAAAGAGCATACGATTGCAGATGCAATATCAGATTTAAATTGGTTAGAGAGCGGTGAAGGGAAGTTTGAGCAGGATTATAAGAATGCTCCTCTTTCAGATTATCAAAAAGAGAGAAGAAAAAATTGTCAGACACTCTACAATCATATAGCGACAAAACATAACGATGTTGCAATTTCAAGAATTAAAGAATTACAACCTGGAGGAAGACGAACGGATCTTTCGGAAGGAAAAAATATTAAATCGGTTCATAGTGGTGCATATGGAAGAATGAGATGGGATGAATCATCGAAAACAATTATCACAAGATTTGATACACCTTCTTCAGGAGTTTATATCCATCCGGAAAGAACACGAACGCTTACACCTAGAGAAGCAGCAAGAATTCAATCATTTGACGATGATTTTGTGTTCTATGGCAATAAAAGTTCAGTTATTAAACAAATAGGGAATGCTGTTCCACCATTGTTGGCATATTATTTAGCAAAAGTTGTTGAGAAAGCGAAGGAATTATAATGAATTTAGAAATTTACATTGACAAAATAATTGATGATGGACTAGATCGGAATCATTGGTTTATGACTAAACAAACTATGAGCAATTATTACTTTCCTTACTATATTGCTTATATTGTAGACACATACAAAACAAAACATAAAATTGATCAAAATTTTAGCAAATATTATTTAGAATGTTTCAAAAATAATCCAGAGACAAGAGAACTTTTTCCGAAACAATCAGAAAGCGAAAATACATATAGAAACGCAATCATAGCTGAATTTACAGGACTTATAGATAGAAAAGATAATCAGTATGCAAATGCAACAGCAACAGATGCATATAAAAGACTAAGCGCATATGTTCATGAATTTTCAGATGTGGAAAAATACAGAGATATCATAGACAGACAAATAGAAAAAGTATGTTTAAATGTAATCAGAAGTCGTAAATTTTCAGATGTAGAAAAAGTAACGTTATTTCCGGTTGTTTTCTTATATAAGATTTTACTGGGATTATATGATAGATATCATGATTCAAAGCTTACATATGAAGAATTTTCTTTGTTTGTAATTAGAACTAAATTATATGATGATTATTCAAAAACAATGGATTTGATAGATCAATATAGAAAACATGCATATAGCAATTCATATGATGCAAAAATTTCACAAATTATGAATCATCAAAGTACAAAAAATGTTAGGTTCGATTCAATGCTTGGATCGCTGAGACATATTGAATATAAATCCAATGATTATTATAGAATTAATAATAGCCAAGAATCATATGATTATATTAGAAACGTAGTTTCAATTTTTGAAACTTCAAAATGGAATGGGTTTTGGATAAAGACGAGCTTAAAAAATTTATGCAAAGCGAGGAATATTTTAAAGGAACAATTGACAACGTACCGATTTCAAATACTGTAACTGCGGAAGAATTTAAGCAAATGATTGAAACAGAAGATGAATTTATTAAAAAATTAGAATCATTAGCAAAAGAATATGGAGAAGATGGTACAACAAGTGTTACTGCTGAAGTTAGATTGGCATCAGTACAGCAAGCGTTTAGAGATAAATTGATTGAAAAACATGGTCAAAAATGTCTGTTGTGCTCAATCACTAACAAAGAAATGTTGATTGCGAGTCATATAAAAGATGCAGCAAGTTGTAATATTTACGAAAAAGCTGATTTTAATAATGGTTTGTTATTATGTGCAAATCACGACAAATTATTTGATAGATTTTTAATTACCTTTAATTTTTACGATGGAAAAATACAACTTTCTAAATGTTTGACAGAAGAAGAAAAGAAAGTTTGTCTGTTGGATGAAAACTATTCACTACCAGAATCATTGTTAACACCAGAGCGTCAAGATTATTTGATGTGGCATAATTCAGAATTTCATAAAAGGGAACTTGAAAGATAATGAAAAAGTTATTAAATGAAGAGTTAACAGCAAAATATTGCTATAATGCGCTTGCGTTAAAGAAATCAGGATCAGATGTAGAAAGACTAGGAACGACATTATTTAATTCAAAAATCACATTAACTCCACATCAAATTCAGGCAGCTTTATTTGCGTTCAAATCACCATTAAGCAAAGGTGTGATATTGGCTGATGAAGTTGGTTTAGGAAAAACAATTGAAGCTGGTATTGTTATCGCTCAAACATGGTTTGAAAAGAGAGGAAAGGTAATTATTGTATCACCTGCATCTTTAATGAAACAGTGGCAGGCAGAATTGTTAGAAAAATTTGGTTTAGAGTCTATTATCATTGATAGAAAAACATATAATACAAAATTAAAACAAGGATATTCAAATCCGATTAAAGCCATAGATTGTAATATTATGTTTTTTTCTTATCAAATGTGTAGTTCACTAAAAGATGATATAAGGGTTTGTAGATTTGAATTAGCTGTTGTTGATGAATCACATAAATTGCGAAATGTTCATAATGAAAAAAGCATAACAGCGAATAATGTTAAATATGCATTAGAATATGTTAAAAAAGTTTTATTAACAGCTACACCAATTCAAAATAACCTTATGGATCTTTATGGACTATGTTCTTTAATAGATGAAGATATTTTTGGAGACAAGAATATTTTTAGATATAACTATATAAAAAACTATGATGAAAATGCTGAAGAATTAGAATTCAGATTAAAAAGTATTCTTCATAGAACATTGCGTAATCAAGTGCAACCATATATTCAATTTACAAACAGAATCCCTAAAACATTTTCTTTCGAATTAACAGAAACTGAAAAAATGGTTTATGAAAGAATTAGAGAGCTTTTGAATAGTTCAGATGAAGAGAGTTATTTGATACCTCACGCCCAAAGACATTTATTAGTTATGATTTTATGTAAATTGATGGGATCTTCAATGCATTCAATTGTATTTACATTGTCAAAGATGAGAACACGTCTTGAAAATTTAAGAGATTTAGGAAAAAATACTCAGATTGAATATGATGAATTTGATTTAGATGAGGATATTGAAATTCAAGAAGAGACTCAAAAGTTAGACACAGAATCCATTGATATCGATAAAATAAATTTAGAAATTCAGAATTTAAATGAAATAATTGAAATGGCAAATAGTGTTAAGGATGAAAGTAAATATTCGGCTTTATTAGATTCATTATCATATTCATTTTCCCATTTAAAAGAATTAGGTGCGGAAGAAAAGGTATTGATTTTTACGGAATCTAGAAGAACTCAAGATTATTTGTATAAGTCTTTAAAAGCTGATGGATACACCGATATATTATTGTACAATGGTTCTAATTCTAATGAGGAAACAAAAGAAATCTATAATGAATGGATGAATAAACATCCAGATGCGCAACAAGGTAGTAAAGCAGTTAATGTTAGAACAGCTGTTTTGGAAAAATTCAAGGAAAGTGGAAAAATATTGATTGCAACTGAGGCTGGTGCAGAAGGATTGAACTTACAGTTTTGTTCACTTGTAATTAATTATGATTTACCATGGAATCCACAGAGAGTTGAACAGAGAATTGGTCGTTGTCACAGATTTGGTCAAAAATATGATGTAGTTGTTATAAATTTTATTAGCAAAACAAATATTGTTGAACAAAGAATATATGAGTTATTAAGTAGTAAATTTAGATTATTCGAAGAGATTCTTGGATCAAGTGATGCAGTTTTAGGATCAATTGAAGATGGTAAAGATATCGAAAAAGCAATCATTGACATATATTCTAGCTGTAGAACTACAGAAGAAATTAACGATGCATTTGATAAATTACAAGAAATGTATAAGGATGATATTTCTGATTCAATGAAAAAAACTCGTGAGGAATTACTAGATAATTTTGAGGAAGATGTTCAACAATATTTTACTGACGTAATGGTTTCAACTGAAATAAGTATTTCAAATATTGAACGATTGTTATGGCATCTGTTGAACACAATATGGAAAGACAAAATTAAACTGAATGAAGATTCCTTTTCGTTTAGCAAAAATGGTAAAAAATACTGCTTGTCATCAAGAAATAAGAGCTCAGATTATATTGATTTTAGTTTGACAACTACATTAGGTCAGGAACTAATGTCTGAGGCAGAAAATATAGATAGAGTTAGTGGACATATTGAATTTGATATTACAAATTATCCGTTTAATTTATCAAAAGTTAAAGAATTAAAAGGTAAAAATGGATTGTTAACAATGAACAAAGTTTCTATAGATTCATTTGAAAAAGAAGAATATTTGATATTTAACGGAATAGTTGATGATGGTACAAGGATTGATTCAGATGTATGTGAATTATTATTTAGATTAAACACAGTTGAATATGATGAATGTCTTTCGAATCCAGAGATGATTGAAACAATTAATGCAGATGCTGAAGTAAATGCTCAAGCAATAATAAATGAATCTCAAATTAAAAATAATCAGTATTTATCAGAAGAAATTGAGAAAATCAATGCATGGGCTGATGATAAGATTCAATCTGTACAGTTAAATGTAGAAAATATGCGAATGCAGAGAAAAGAATTACAGCAGAAAGCTGATCTTGCATCGAATATGAAAGATCGTGAAATCTTAGAAGAAGAAATATTAAAATTAAGTAAGAAAATAAAGCAAAGTTGGTTGCAATTGGCAATGGCGGAAGAAGATGTTGAAGAAGAAAGAATGAGAATGATCTCTGCAATTAAGAAAGAGAATTCAAAGGAATCTTCAATTACAAATATCTTCACAGTTTCATTTTCTGTAGTTTAAGAAAGGTGGCATAATTATGAATGACTTGTGGATGAAAGATATTATGACTCAAAATTTCATAAATAGTGATGCTACAAGACTGATTATGTTGGACGCTTTTACATCAAAAGGTGAATTATTAGGTGTTTATAAAAAATCTGATATCATGGAATATATTTATCGTGTATATACTGATTATCCAGAGGTTAGTAAAATAAATCCTGATTCTAGAATCAGAAATATCAAGTGGTATGGAATTTCGGACGTTAAACACGTACTAGATATTTGTTTGAATGAATGGAAACAAAATGCAGCTAATGATACTTTAGTTTTTGACGATAGATATATTTACATAAAAGATATCGGAAACGATGGCCGGTTGATGTGTAAATATACGAGACAAATGTCGCAAATGTTAAAGAAAAAATATTTTTCGGTTGAATTTGGCAGTCCATTGGATGTAGATGTAAATCTATGTAAAGATGATAAAAACATTGAAGTTTTTGGTAAATCTATTTATAGAAATAGAGTTTTTGAAGATGTACAATATTGCCCATTATGTGAAGAAGTAGACACTGATAATTTATTTGCAGTTCATATTCTTGATTCAAAATATTGCGATAATGATGAAGAATTAATTGATAAATCTAATGGTCTAATAATGTGTAGAGAACACGCAATGGATTATCTTGATAATAGATTCGTTTTTAAAGAAAATGGATTTGTCGAAAATATATCATCTTCAATCGTTTCTGAAAAGATGCATTTATCAATTTGTGTGAAGAGCAGGAAACGGAAAAATTACATTAGACGTAAGTACACAGAATTCAAAAAAGTGTCTAAATAATATTACATTAAAAAAAGGTCCAATTAATGTATAAAGGGACCTTGTTTATTTCGGATTGGCGAATACAATACCACAGTATAAGTTACGAAGTGTATCCAATGAATAGGTAGTTGTTTGCCAATCTTTTTTTGCATCTTGGAATGTATTTGTTATTCCATCCAAGTTGTCTTTTTGAATAGTGATCATATTATCCTTTACAAAAATAACAATTCCAACATGCTTTACTCCAATACCTGAGAATATCGCACCAACTTTTGGTGTGGATGACATAGTGAATTTATCAGGATGCGTACTTATTAATTGATTTACACAGTCCCATCCATTTCCGGTGAAACCAGGAGAATATCCATATAACTCATAAAATCTTGCCCAGGCAAACCATGTGCATTGTCCACATAAACTTGCCCTAGCATAAGGATTAAGTGATACCCATGTGTCCATATTGTTAAAACTAGGATTTGTTCTTCCTCGAAATGTAAGAGTAACATTCTGCATACATGATTAACATAATTTGGTTCACCATATACGTTAGTGTTCAATTCTTTTTTCTTATTATCAGAAAACAGTTTAGCATTGTATTTTGAATCAACGCCAAAGTTTGATATTACCCAACTAATATATCCATTTCCGTAATTGTATCCTTGAAACGCGAGATAGATATGCTGTGTGTCAGAAGGTGATGAAACTTTGACTGCTTTAATACAATCTGCAAGAGTATGGACACCGCAATCAATTGAATATTTTGATTCATCTATTCCGTTATGTACTTTAGGGAATTTAATGTTGTATGCACATTCACTTGATTGCATTGGATCGTTGCCTAATCTTCTAGATTCTTGCATCATTACAGCTTGAATCAATGGAACATAGTCTAAAATACCATATTGATCAGCATACTTCTTTATTGTCTTTTCATAGGTAATGACTTCGCGGCTTAGAGAATTGATTGTGCTGTTTGTTCCATCATCTTGTGTGAAAACAGAGAATGTTCCAATAAACAGAGTCATCACAATAAGGGGCAATGATGCGGTTCCTAGGCTTAGTAATGAACTTACTACTTTTTAGATACTTTGAAAGTTTAGGTAATCATAGAGCCAATATGGTTGAGCATTTTGTATACTGGATTCTTTGGTAATGATGTTGTTACAATTTTGTTTGTAACATATTTCTTTGCCCTTTGGATATATGTTATCTTTTGTGAGGAATACTTTAGTTCTTTGTTTTGTTTAAAATGTTTGAATTCCTTGATGGTTTTATAAGTTAATTCCTTAAAAGCTTGTTTTGCCAATTCAATCATCTGTTCTGAAACATTGCTCTGAGGGTTTAATTCTTTGTCTTTCTTTTCTTGTGCTTTTTTAATTGATATTTCTTTAGTAGAAAAGTGTTGTTAAATGTTCTTGATTTTCTAGATGTGCACTTCCCGATAAAAGAAATTGACTAAAAAAATATTTTCAAATTAATAAAATGTGTATATCTCTTTTGGCGTTATGCGTTTTAAAAAGTATTTATAGATACAATAGGTATCGAGAATGATTTGCGGAGTTTTAAGGATTTTAGTAAAATTTTTCAGAAAAATAGACGATTAACCATAGATGAAGGTAGATTAATTAAATCAGCAATTTACTTTTAAAAATATTTTTACAATGTTGGATTAAAGAGTAAAAAATTATATTTTGAAACTAAAGGGTGTAGTAAAATTGAGCTCATTATAAGATTTAAAGTATTTAAATCTATCATTATTCGCAAATATCAGGTAAAATAATTTATTAAATATATTATGATCTAAGTAATAATGATATGCAGGAGTCGAGTTCGAATAGAATACAGATAGAAAAAAGTCTTTAAATGAAGTGAACCTCTTAGCTTGGGTGTCCAAACTTTAGAGTTCGTTTCAAAATAAAGGCTTTTTTTCTAGGGGGGGATAAATATTTTTTGTGAACATGAGTCAATAATGTGTTTATTGTTGAGTTTTATGGGGAGAATTATTGAACTTAATGTTATTTTATATCTTGTTTTTTCAGTAAATAAATACCAATTATTGTAGATAATGCAATATATACAATTAATAGAATAAAACAAGGTAGGAAGGGAGAAATGTCGGTGCTGGCATTCTGGATTGTTGGCATATGATTAGAAATTTTAAATAAATCTAAATTTATATTTATTTTTATAATGTTAAAAATTGTTTCAATGATTTGAGGGATATTTGGAATGATCAGGGCTAAAACCATTCCGTAAATTGTATTTTTTGTAAAAATTATTGTTGTTAGTGAAAAACTGATGCTTGCCACCACAAAGAGAATACGAGCTATTATTGCAAGAATATAGTAAGCAGGGTACATAATTGTTCCCAAACCAAATTTATAAAATGCTATTGTGCCTGCGATAATACCACTAATCATAGTAATAAGTAAAAAAGCTAGGGAAATTGTTAAAACAATTGATAAGTAATATTTTTCTTTACCGGTTCCTTTTCCAATAATGTTTTTAATGACACCACTTTGGTAGGTTTCTGAAACCATGTTTACAGTAAGAAGCATGAAGGCATATATAATTGTTTCATCATTTAGAAATAAATTGAAGAAGCTATCGACTCCTGTAACAGGGATTTCAATTGGTAGAAAAGAAGAAACGCGAATAGAAATGATTAGCATAATAAGAGCAATTGCTATGCAACCATAAAAGAAATGATCTTTTTTTAGGAAATATATATGGCCTAGGATTAAATTTTTCATATTTTTTGACCTCCTGAAATTTTATCAATAAAAAACTTTTCTATGTCTTCTTCATTTGTCCCTAGTCCACATACACGTATTTTATTTTCTACAAGATATTGATTGAGGCTTGCTGGATCAATCATATCATATATGCGAAAGGTTTTATTTGAAATAATTTCATATTGTAAATTAGGATATTTAGAATTAATAAGCTTAATTGCATGTTGTAATTGTGATTCTTCAACAGCAATGTGAATTCCGTGCCTACATGCTTTTTCCAATGTGTCCTTACTAAATTCATTAATTAAACATCCACCATCAATAATGGCATAATCAGTGGCTAGTTTATATAATTCACTGATGATATGACTAGCGATTATTATGGTAGTTCCATACTGTTTATTTAATGTTTCTAACATTTTTCGTATCTCAAATACACCTTCTGGGTCAAGTCCATTGATGGGTTCGTCTAAAATGAGTAGTTCGGGATTTCCTAAAAGTGAAATTGCAATTCCTAATCGCTGCTTCATTCCTAATGAAAATTGTTTTACTTTCTTTTTTTCAACGTTTTGTAATCCAACCATTTTCAGGATGGATGGAAGATCACATGAGGTAATACCAAATAACGAAGAAAAAAATTTCAAGTTTTCCGTTGCAGTCATGTGATTAAATACACCAGGTTTTTCAATCAGTATTCCCATTTTATTTCTCATTATGTCATTGTTTGACTTCCCTAAAAATGTATAGTTTCCTTCACTTTGCTGGGCTAATCCACTGATTATTCTCATTAGAGTTGTTTTTCCTGCACCATTTTTTCCAACCAAACCATATATAGATTTTTTAGGTACATGAATGTTTATTTGATTTAGAACGGTTCTGGTTCCGTAGACTTTTGAGAGATTATTTGTTTCTAAAATATAATCCATACGAGTTCCTCCATTTATAAATAATTTCTATCAATACTCCTTTATATGTTTATCGTAAAACAATATTCTTTCATTCTATTGTCTATAACATTAAGATTCCTTAAGGTAATTAGCGTAAAGAATTATAAAGTTTAATTTGTTAAAAAAGATTTTTTTAAGTTGTTCATATTTTGTAAAAAAGAGATTTCAAAATGTATGAAATCTCTTTTAAGATTATTGGAAGACTAGAGTGTGGTGGTAAACAAGCCTTGGAAAATTCTTTTCGTTCTTTTGTGATAGAAAAAGTAGATTGGTTTGCAATGATGTTTCCATTATGAAATAACAGGTTTCCTCATTTATAACCTGCTTCGTAATATGTTCCTTTATGTCTAGTGTGATACATTTGTGTTATAAACCTCCTCATAAAATTAATGAGTAAGATCTTGCTCAAGATGATGCTAACAGAATAAAAATTTTTGCGCAATCAAATAAAAATCTTATGAGCTTTTTAAAGAATATAAACCTTCTAATTGTACGCATTCTAAGTTAGAATTAATTTATAAATCAATTATATTATTAAACAGGTGATAATAAATGAATCTATCAAAGTCAGAAAAGATAATATTCTCTATTTTGGGAGTTATAGGGATTGGAATAGTTTGTAATAAGGTGATTTATCCAGGCTTTTTAGCTTTAAAAGAAGGTCAAAGTCAAAATATCGCAAAGAATTTTGTTCAGGAAGATTTTGTACTTCCTTTGCAGGAAGATCTTCAAAAGGCTGGATTTGATGATATTAATGTATCAATTAATACTTTCAAGACAGATATATCATTTGAAAATTTAAGAGAATATGATTTTGATGTTGTGATTTCTTCAAAGAAGATAAAAGAATATGAAGATATTGCAGATAATGAGAAAAAGGCAGAAGAATTATATTCTATTATGGAGAAAATGAGTAATAAATTTGAGGATAGATACTCTGATTATTCTAAGCGAATAGCTATTAATGAAGACATAAATGCTAATACTGAATATACAGGAAATCTTAGTTTAGAGATTCATAATGATGAGCATAAGTATGTTTTTTATAATGGTCTTTGTTTTAATACGCTTGATATGGATTTAAAGACAATTTATGTTGTACATGAAGAAGATAGTCCAGCTTGTCATTTAAATGATAATATTGATTATTCAAATCAGGAAAAAGATGAGGTATTGGATAATCCGGATGTAGAAGGTCCAACACTTGGAAGTTATACGGATGGATATAATGCCATTGTAGAAGATGAAGAATATGATCTTGATCGTTATCAGGAAGATAGCGAATATCGAAAAGGTGTTGATGATGCCATGGATGAGTTGGATGAATATTATTGATTCATATCTTGATTAATTATTGAGTAAAACTACGTAATTTGTGTATAAACTTGCAGTTGCAACCACCAGTTGACAGATTGAAAGCTTTGATTTATAGCATGTAACCATCTTGAATGTTAAAATCTGAGCGAAAGTTGAAACACAAGGAGGACATAATATGATATTTGCTGATAAATTGATTCAATTGCGAAAGAAAGCTGGATGGTCTCAAGAAGAATTGGCTTCCCAGATGAATGTTTCTCGTCAATCTGTATCTAAATGGGAAGGTGCACAATCAGTTCCAGATTTGGATAAGATCGTTCGCTTATCCAAGTTGTTTGGAGTAAGCACAGATTATTTACTAAAAGATGAAATTGAAGACGCGGATGTCATTGTTAGTGAAGAGAATGATTCTAATAGACGAGTAACTTTAGAGGAAGCGAATCATTTTATTGAAGTGAAGATTGAAACTTCAAAGATGATAGCCAATGGTGTCTTCTTATGCATTATTTCACCTATCTGTCTTTTGATGCTAGGTGCATTAAGCGAAACAGGATCGTTTGGTATCAGTGAAAATGTGGCAGGAGCTGTGGGATTGATTGTGTTGATCATTCTTGTTGCAATTGCAGTAGCTATCTTTATTTACAGTCATTCAAAAACGGCTCGATATGAATATTTAGAAGAAGAAATCTTTGATACTGAGTATGGTGTCATTAGCATGGTCAAAGAACGAAAAGAGAAATTTCAAAGTACATATACTAAAAATAATATCATTGGTGTTTCTTTATGCATCCTGGCCATGGTTCCATTCTTTGCCGGGGCTATGTTTGAAGAAAACAATTTGATCTTGATGGTTTCTTTGTTTTGTCTGGCTTTATTCATAGTAGGTATAGGTGTAATTCTGTTTGTTCGTGTCGGTATTATTTGGGAAAGTTTTGCCAAGCTGTTACAGGAAGGAGACTATACAAAAGAAAAGAAGGAAAAGAGTCCGATCATTGGAGTCATCACAATGGCTTATTGGTTATCTGTTACAGCTATCTATCTGGCAATTACATTGCCTACACGAAACTGGCAGGAAGGATGGATCGTTTGGGTCATTGCGGCTGTTTTATTTCCTGGTGTTCTGGCAATCGCGAACGTATTTAAGAAAAACAAATCATGAAAACGATATTTGTTCATGGCTCAGGACAGCGAGCTAACAGTTGGGATAAAGTGCTCTCTGAAATTGAATATAAAAATGAGTGCTTAACACCAGATTTAAGAGATATTTTAAAAGGAAAGTCGGCAACATATAAAAACCTATATGGAGCATTTAAATCATATTGCGATCAATTTGAAGAGAAGATTAATATTGTTGGCCTTTCTTTAGGCGGAATTTTGGCATTGGAATATGCACTTGAGAATCCAGAAAGAGTACAAAAATTAATGCTAATCGCAACACCGCATAAGGTGCCTAAACTGGTTTTTACGATACAGAATATAGTTTTAAGATTTTTACCCTCTTCTCTTTTTAAAGATATGGCATTCAATAAAAAAGATACCTTGGCTTTAGGAAAATCAATGAAAGATCTAAATTTTACTAACAGGGTATCAAAATTAAAAAATGAAACATGTGTTGTATGTGGACAAAAAGATAAGACAAATCTAAAATCAGCTTACTATCTTAAAGAGCATATAAAAAGTGCTAAACTAATTATTGTTGAAGGTGCAGGACATGTTCTAAATGAAGAAGTGCCTGAGAAGGTAGCTGGTGTCATTAATGGATTTTTTGAATAAAACCGAATTTCCGCAAAACTTTTTATGCCAAAAAACCGAATTTCCGCAATTCATTTTCTAAATGTATAGACATAAAGAGATAAATGAACAATAAAAAATCATAATATATGAAACTCTACGATTCGTGGGTTCTATAGAATTAAATTATCCAGTATTCTGTACATGTATAGAAGGAGGAAGAAACATGGATCAGATAAAGGTTGGTAAGTTTATTTCGACAAATAGAAAATTGAAACACATGACACAAAGAGAGTTGGCGGATATTTTATCAATCAGTGATAAGACAATTTCTAAATGGGAAACAGGAAATGGGTTGCCTGAGGTATCGTTAATGTTGCCTTTATGTGAAGCTTTAGATATAAGTGTAAATGAGCTGTTATCTGGAGAAAAGTTATCGATAATAAATTATCAAGAAAAAGCAGAAGATAATATGCTTTCTTTATTAAAGGAAAACGAAGCAAATAGAAAACGATTATTTCAAACAATTGTATCGATCGTTACAACTATTATCGCATCAATTTCTTTGATCATGATGGCTTCTTTTTTAAATTTAAATACAATTATTCGAATCTTTTTGATCAGTATCGCATTGATCATTATTATTTTAAGCATTATCTCAATCATTCTGACAGATTCAAAAACAGGCTATTACGAATGCCCATCATGTCATCATCAATTTATGCCTACCATTCATGAGTATGTTAAAGGATATCATACATTTACTAAGCGATATCTAAGATGTCCAAAGTGTAAAAAGACAAATTTATGTAGAAGAAAACTCAAGTAAGAAAGGACGAAGGTCCTTTTTTGCTTTTTTAAGACATAGTTTATCTATGATTCATTATAAACGTAACGTATAATAAAGCCCGATAAAAGAAATTGGAGGTATTTTTTTGATTCGAGTATTAGAAGAAAAAGATGTCGATACAGTGGCTAAGATATGGTTGGAAACAAATATCAAAACACATGATTTTATCGCGTCTAATTATTGGAAAGAGCATTATGAAATAATCAAAGATATGTTTTTACAGGCAGAAGTTTATGTGTATGAAATAGAAAAAGAAATTATGGGTTTTATAGGTCTTGATAAAGAACATATCGAAGGAATCTTTGTTCTAGATCAATATCAAAAAAGAGGGATTGGAAAAGCATTATTAAATCATGTAAAAGCTAAAAAAGAACATCTATCATTAAATGTATATCAGAAAAATCTTAATGCGATTCTCTTTTATCAAAGAGAAGGTTTTTGTGTTCAATATGAGGATGTTGATAAAAATACTGGTGAAAAAGAATATAGGATGGTTTGGAATCGATTCGGTTCAAATTTACAAAATGAAGGAAATTTATTATAATATCCACGCATTTTAAGGAAAGAGAATTTTATGAAGGGAGAAATTATTCTATGGTTAAGTTTTTTCAAAAAAACATTGAACCTAATAAAAAACTAAGAATAGCTGAAATTGTAATCTTAGTTTTATTGATACTAGGGTCAATCATTTCATACGGAGTTGGTTTTACTAAGATCAATTCAGATGTAGGCTCTATTTCTTTTGTTCAAAGCATGGAAATGACACGTGACTTTGAAATGGAAGATTATGACGGTGAAGAAAACGCAATGTGCGATGTTACATATCGTGCTGGTGATAAAGAACTAGTCGTAACCTACACATATGAAGAATATGAAAATTTGGACACAAAAACGATCACAGGTTATGAATTTGAAACAAGTGATGGAACGAAACTTTATTTTGATCATCAAGATGTAAGTCAAGCTCAGGCTCAAGAGGAATATCAGGAAATCATGGCCGATCAAATGATGCCGGTTTTTAATTTTGCGAATGCCTCTTTGATCTTAGTGTTGTCTTTATTGATAATGATGTTATTCTCAAGACAATTTACGACATATGAAAAATCATGGTTTATGTCTATCATGGTATTGGCTACTATTTTTTCTGTGTTGTTCCCAGAAGAGAGTGCCAATGGGGTTAATGGTATCATTATCATGTTGTTGTATCTATTGGATACATTCTTAAATATTCTTTGTGAATTGTTGATATCAAAACAATCAAGGTATAATTTCTTAGTCTCGGTATTGGTCGAAATTGTCGAGATAGCCATGTGTGTCGTATTAATGTATCGCTTTGCGACCATGGCAACAACATTATTCTTCTGGTTGCCAATCGACATTATCAGTTTTATCAATTGGTCTAGACATAAAGACGAAGATGAAGGCGAACTAACGGTTGTAAGACGCTTAAAAGGATGGCAGGAAGTCCTTGTCATTATAGGTATTATTTTATGGACGTTTGTGATCGGATATTTGATCAGTGGCTTGGATATTGCAACAGATTTCTATAATAATGAAATGTTAGAAACAGCTATCATATATATTGATGCATGTGCTTCTGCAGTTGGTATAGCGAACGGATTGTTTATCTTCTTTAGATTCAGGGAACAATGGATCGCATGGTATATCTGTGCTGCATTAGAAGCTGTGATCAATATCATTTCTGGACAGTATGTCTTATTGATCTTGAAACTTGGATATTTTACCAATACAACATACGGTTACATTAAATGGAGCAATTATATCAAGTCACACAAAGAAGAAGAGCGCTTATCGATATTCTGATAAAATCTTGAGGATATCTAGTAAAACTGATACAATTAGGTGTGTAATAAAAAATAAATAGAAAGTATAGGAGCGATAATTATGGCAATTTCAGCAGGTGATTTTAGAACAGGATTAACTTTAATTGTTGACGGAGATCCATGGCAGGTATTGGATTTCCAGCATGTAAAACCAGGTAAGGGAGCTGCAATCTTAAAAACAAAGATGAAGAATTTAAAAACAGGCAATACACAGGAAAGAAACTTCAATGCCTCTACTAAATTCGAACAGGCAAATATCTCTAAAAAAGCAGCTCAGTATTCTTATCAGGCTGACTCGACTTATTATTTCATGGATATGGAAACATATGATACATATGAATTGACAGAAGATCAGGTAGGCTTCAATAAATACTTCATCGTTGAAGGTGCAGAAGTTCAATTGATGTTCTTTGAAGGATTATTGTTGTCTGTTTCAGTACCGGAAAAAGTAGAATTAACGATTACAGAAACAGATGCTGCTATCAAAGGGGCACCATCTAACCAGACAAAAGATGCAGTAACAGAAACTGGTTTATCATTAAGAGTTCCTCAGTTTATTGAACCAGGAGAAAAAATCGTTGTATTCTCAACAGATGGAAAGTATGCAGGAAGAGCTTAATAAGCTCTTTCTTTTTTACCTATGAATAAAGTTGTACTTATTACTGGAGGAGCTCAAGGTATCGGAAAAGCCATTGCCTTGGAACTGGCCAAAAACCATTATGATATTGTGATCAATTATTTGACTTCTCATGAAGCGGCCGCAAAACTAAAAGAAGAAATCATAAATACATATTCGGTTCGATGTTTAACAATTTGTGCGGATGTATCAAATGTAAATCAAGTGGATCAGATGGTCAGCGAAATTGAAGAAAAATTAGGTGGTGTAGATATCCTGGTCAACAATGCCGCAATTGATCTTTCCAATTTATTCCATTTAAAAACATCCGAAGAATTTAAAAGGACCTTGGATGTAAATGTAGTAGGAGCCTTTAACTGTGCTAAAAGAGTTTATAGACATATGTTAGAGAAAGAATATGGAAGAATCATCAATATCTCTTCTACCAATGGAATCAATACATATTATCCAATGTGCATCGATTATGATGCATCTAAAGCTGCCTTGATATCACTAACACATAATCTGGCTTTTGAGTTTGCGCCTTATGTAAATGTAAACTGCATCGCTCCTGGATTTATTGGAACCGACAATGAATTAGATGGCTATGATGAAGAATTTTTAAAAGAAGAAGTAGAAAAAATCATGGTCAATCGCTATGGTGATCCTAAAGAGGTTGCGTATCTGGTTAAATTTTTAATTAGTGATGAAGCTGATTTTATTAATAATACCGTTATACGAATTGATGGAGGACAAAAAGGAAGCTGTTAGAAATTTTCTAACAGCTTTTCTCTATTTATTCATATTTGTTAGTGCAAGTAGGATAGATAGCTTTCCATATTCTAAGCTTAGTCCACCCTGCATATATAATGTATAAGGCTCAACCACTGGAGCATCAGCACTTAATTCGATCGTACTTCCCTGTGTAAAACTTCCTGCTGCCATAACTTCGTCAAATGGATAACCAGGCATTGGAGCTGGTAAGACACGAACAAAGGAATCAATTGGACTTGTTGCCTGAATGCCTTGTGTGAAATTTACAAGGTTTTCTTTTGTGCCAAGTTCTAAAGTTTGAATGATATCTGTTCTTTCTTCGTTATAGGCAGGTGATACATTTTTATATCCCAGTTTCTCTAACATGTATGCCGTAAAAACAGCCGTTTTTAAAGCACTTTTTACAGCACTTGGTGCCATGAAGATTCCCTTAAAGAATGAGTTGTTTAAGTTAAAGTTTGCCCCTAGATCTTTTCCAATACCAGGTGCGGTCAATCTTTCGGCAACCATATGGATCAAGTCGGCATTTCCTGCAACATATCCACCTGTTGAGGCAATTCCTCCACCTAAGTTTTTCATCAAAGATCCAACGACAACATCTGCACCAATATGGCCAGGTTCTAGTTTTTCAACCAATTCCCCATAACAGTTATCAACCATAATGATGACTTCTGGAGCTACTTCTTTAATTTTTTTGATGATTCTTTCAAGCTTTGCGATAGTTAAAGATAAACGATGAGAGTAACCTCTAGAACGTTGTATTTCGATCAATTTTACATTTCCTTGTTTCAAACGTTCAATGATCTTGTCATCATCAAAATCATCATTTACTAAATCAATTTGTTCATACTTAACTCCATAAGCTTTTAAAGATTGTGTAGATTCACCAATGATGCCAATCATTTCCTGTAATGAGTCATAAGGTGCTCCAGAAATTGAAATCATAGTATCTCCATGCCTTAAAAGAGCTGAGAGTGTTAAATAGATTGCGTTTGTTCCACTCATGATCTGAGGGCGAACCAATGCATCTTCACATCCTAATACACTTGCGAAGATCTTTTCAATCTTGTCACGTCCTTCATCATAGTTTCCATAACCGTTAATATCCGCAAAATCAGAGTAAGATACTTGATTTTCAATAAATGCGGATAAGATTCGATTTGAATTATGTAGACATATATCATCAATGTTTTGGTAAATATCTTTTAAAACAGAATCAGATTCTTCTGCCATAGCTAATAGTTCTTTATCAATTTGTTCTAAGATCATAATTGCCTCCTAAAAAATTACGCCTCAATTATTATACATGATTTAAATATAATAGAAAGAAAACATCAAGAATTACAAAAGAACTCTTGATTTTTTTATTGATCTGGCGTAATTTCAAAGAGGACAAAAAATGAAGATGTACTCAAGAGGTCCAAGAGGTCGCACTCGAAATGCGATAGGTCTGCAAGGGCGCGTGGGTTCGAATCCCACCATCTTCGCCATAAGTTAGTTTCTCCTTTATATAAAGGAGTTTTTTTATTTTGTGAGAAGATTTTGAGAAAGATTACTAATTAAGATAATTGTCATAACTTTTTCGAGGGCTTTTCTTGACTTATTGTAGAAAACAATGTATTTTGTAAACAATGACACAGAATGAAATAAGTAATAAAAACGAAAAAAAACAGAAGACTCGACATACGTTAAATGAACTCTTGGTTTACCTCTTTAACTATATTTTATATATTGAGGCAAACAACTTGAAACAAAAAGGAGTAGAGCTATCAATCAATGAGGTTCATATTCTTGAACGTATTGAAAAGGCCAGCTCCAATACGATGAGTCATTTAGCTAGAACACTGATGGTCACATCAGGAACTCTAACGACCAATATATCTCGTTTAGAAAAGAAAGGATATGTTGAACGATATCGAGATGAAAATGATCGTCGCATTGTTCGCTTAAGAAATACGCCTAAAGCGCTTGAGGTCTTAAAGATTCATGATGAATTTCATGAAAATATGATCAATAAGGCAATTGGAGATCTTGGTTTAGAAGAAAATGAAGTCTTGAATGCCACACTTGAAAATATATTAGAATACTTTAGTGATATGTATTCAGATCAGAAAAAAGGTGCATAAATCTGTCCGTTTGGGCAGGTTTTTTTTAATTTCTTGTAAAAAAATATAAATTTTGACTATCAAACTATTTACTTTGAGTGTCAAAGTAATTATAATACATTCGTTAAATGTTTTGAATGTCAAAGTAAATAGGAGGAAAAATTATGTTTGAAGATATCAAAAAAGTATTGATCGATGCGATCAATGTAGATGAAGAAGAAATTAAACCAGAAGCTAAATTGAATGATGATCTAGGAATCGATTCTTTGGCAGCTGTTGAGTTGGCATTGGAATTAGAAAACGAATTTGATATTCGTATCGAAGATGAAGAGCTTGCGAAACTGGAAACAGTTCAAGACGTAATCGATATCATCGAAGCAAAAAAGAAGTAAATCGTCGAACACAGTGAGCTAAGAGATCTTGGCTCATTTTCAATAAGAGGAGTGATGGGTATGGAAACTAAGCAAGTCAAAGAAATTATCGAAATCTTTGAAGCAAGTAATCTTTCACATATGGAACTTGAAGAAGGCAATCTAAAGATTCGTTTAGAAAAACCAACAGGTCCAGCACAAAGTATTCCTGTTTCACAGATCGTGCATACACAAGTAGAACCAAAACCAATAGAGGATGAAAACAAGATTGAAATTACTTCTCCTTTGGTAGGAACATTTTATCGTGCTAAATCACCTAAAGATAAACCATATGTCAGTGTTGGAGACATTGTGCATAAGGGAGATGTCGTATGTATGGTAGAAGCGATGAAAACAATGAATGAAATTCAGTCTGATCAAGAAGGTATCGTAAAAGAAATCTGTGTAGAAGATAGTTCTATGGTGGAATACGGACAAGTGCTTATCGTATTAGGAGAGCTTGAATGATTCGCCGTTTATTGATTGCCAACCGTGGAGAGATAGCTGTTCGAATCATTCGTGCCTGTAAAGAGTTGGGAATTGAAACAGTTGTTGTATATTCTACGGCAGATAAAGAATCACTTGCGGTCCAGCTGGCTGATCAGGCAGTCTGCATTGGTCCAGCACCCGCCAAAGACAGTTATTTAAACATGGGTTTAATCGTACAAACGGCATGTTCAACAGGTTGTGATGCGGTGCATCCAGGATATGGATTTCTAAGTGAAAATGCTAAATTTGCTCGTCTGGTGCAGGAATGCGATATGACTTTTGTAGGCCCAAATCCTAAATTGATACAAATGATGGGAGATAAGACACAAGCTCGAAAACTGATGAAAGAAGCTGGAGTTCCTGTTGTTGAAGGATGCGAGGATGCCTTAAAGAGTGTTGAAGATGCTAAAAACATGGCTGAGTCAATTGGCTATCCTGTTATTATCAAAGCACGTCTAGGCGGTGGTGGCCGAGGTATGCGAATCGTTTATAAGGCCGAAGATCTTGAAAATGCCTATACCGAAGCCAGACAGGAAGCCAAAGTATGTTTTGAAAATGATGAAGTGTATATGGAACGATATGTTGAAAATCCAAAACATATCGAAGTGCAGATCTTAGGGGATCATTATGGACACGTGGTTCATTTGTTTGAAAGAGATTGTTCATTCCAAAGAAAAAACCAAAAGATCATTGAAGAAGCACCATGTACAGCTTTGACTCGTGATAATCGAGAAAAACTGTTATCACAGGCTGTCAATGCCGCAAGATCGATTGGATATGATTCAGCCGGAACGATGGAATTCTTGATGGATAAACAAGGAAATTTCTACTTTATGGAAATGAATACAAGAATTCAGGTGGAACATCCTGTTACTGAAGCTATAACGGGTGTCGATTTGATCAAATGGCAAATCAAAATAGCATCTGGCCAGCATCTTACATTAAAGCAGGAAGATATTCAGTGTCATGGACATGCGATGGAATGTCGCATCAATGCTGAAGATGTTGCCCATGATTTTGCGCCAAGTCCAGGGCCAGTTACATTTATGCATGTGCCAGGAGGATACGGAGTTCGTGTGGATACAGCTGTATATAATGGTTCTATTATTTCCCCATACTATGATTCGATGATCTTGAAATTAATCGTTTCAGCTGGAAATCGTTTGGAATGCATTAAAAAAATGCGTGCCAGTTTGGAAGAAACAATTGTTTCCGGGGTAAAGACCAATATTGAATTTAACTATTTAACGTTGTATCAAAAAGAGTTTATAGAAGGAAGTCATGATATTGGCTATGCTCCAATATTGTTGAAGAGGTTAAAAGAAAATGGACAATTTATTTAAAGAGAGAAAGAATCGCCTGGATGTTTTTCGTAAATGGCGTAAAAAACCTATCCCTAAGGCTAAAGAGATTCCAGATCATGTATTCATGAGTTGTTCACATTGTCATACCTCAGTGGCCATGATGGATCTAGTATCCAATCATTATGTGTGTCCTAAATGTCATCATCCATTTAAAATTTCTGCCAGGGAAAGAATTCGTCAATTGATCGATGAAGGAACATTTAAAGAAACAGATGCCAAGATGATCAGTGTTGATCCAGATGATTTTCCTGGATATAAAGATAAATTGGAAAGACTTCAAAAACAAACGGGCATGAAAGAAGCCGTGATTACAGGAACGGGAAAGATCAAAGGCCTTCCATGCGTGATCGGTGTAATGGATTCTAATTTTTTCATGGGAAGCATGTCAGCGGCTGTAGGAGAAAAGATTACTAGAGCTATAGAGCTGGCCACGAAGAAAAAACTACCTTTGATTTTATGTTGTACAAGTGGAGGTGCCAGAATGCAGGAAGGTATCTTATCTTTGGTGCAAATGGCAAAAACTTCAGCCGCAATGAAAAAGCATAGTGATGCAGGATTGTTATCGATCATTGTTTTGACACATCCAACAACGGGAGGTGTCAGCGCCAGCTTTGCGATGTTAGGGGATATCATTTTGAGTGAACCTTATGCTTTGGTTGGTTTTGCGGGTAAAAGAGTGATTGAAGATACGATTCATGAGAAATTGCCAGACAATTTCCAAACCTCGGAATTTGTTTTAGAGAAAGGCTTTATCGATCGAATCGTACCTCGTGAAAAGATGAAAGAAGAGCTTGGAAGACTCTTGTCATTCCATTGTAAAAGGAGCATATCATGAATCTTAAAGAAGCACAGCAGAAAATAAATGAAATAAAGATTCAACAGATGCAGATCGATGAAAAAGATCTGGATATGTGGAATGACTATCAAAGACAAATTGAAACAATTCAAAAAGAGACCGTTCTGACACCTTGGGATCACGTTGAACTTGCCAGAAGACCCGATCGACCGAAGGCTCAGGATTATATTGATTTATTATTTGATGAATTTATTGAATTACATGGGGATCGTAAAAGTTTGGATGATCCAGCCATGTTATGCGGCTTAGGATTATTTCATGGACTATCGGTAACGATCCTTGCACAATCCAAAGGAAAAACAGTTGAAGAAAATTTAAAGCAGCACTTTGGAATGCCTCAGCCAGAAGGATATCGTAAAGCGCTTCGTCTAGCCAAGCAGGCAGAAAAGTTTAATAGACCAATCATTACTTTTGTCGATACACCGGGGGCTTATCCGGGTAAAGAAGCCGAAGAAAAAGGGCAGGCCCAGGCAATCGCCGATTGTCTATATACGTTTTCATCATTAAAGACACCTGTTATATGCTTTGTTCTTTCTGAAGGAGGAAGTGGTGGAGCTCTTGCGCTAAGTGTGGCCGATAAGATCTTCATGTTAGAATATGCAGTTTACTCGATTCTATCTCCTGAAGGATTTGCCTCTATATTGTGGAAAGATGGCTCACGTGCTAAAGAAGCCTGTGATGTGATGAAGCTTACCAGCAAAGACCTTTTAGAGAAAAAAGTAATTGATGAAATCGTACCAGAACCATTTGGCGGAGCCGCTTCAAATCTACAGAGTGTTGTTGATAAGATGGATCTTATGTTGAAAGAAACATTGAATGAACTGACTAAGATGAAAACGACTACGCTGGTAGAAAAACGTTATGAAAAATTTCGCCATTTAGGAGAAGGATCATGGAAAATGTCAAGATAATTGGCTGTGGCTATGCTTATGGTTCAAATTGTGTAACCAATGATATGTTAAAGAATGTTGTAGATACAAGTGATGAGTGGATCCAGTCAAGAACCGGCATCAAGCAGCGAACAGTATCAAAAAATGAAAATACCAGTGATCTGGCAATCAGAGCTGCCAAAAAAGCAATCGAAGAAAATCATATTGATAAACATGAAATTTCATTAATTATTGTGGCAACCTGTACCCCAGATAATGTCACACCATCGTGTGCTTGTTTAGTGCAGAAAGCTCTAGGTCTTAATGAGGATCCCGTCATGGCTTTTGATATCAATGCAGCATGTAGTGGATTTATTTATGCTTTACAGTGTGCTTCTAGAATGTTGGATAAAGGTATAGCTCTTGTGATAGGGGCAGAAACTTTATCTAAGATCTTAGACTGGAAAGATCGTAATACCTGTGTTTTGTTTGGTGATGGAGCAGGAGCCGTCCTGATCAAACGCTGCAACGATGGTTCTAACATGACTTTTTATGCTAGGTCTAAAGGAGATAAAGATAAGGCACTATATTGTGCCGGGCGTTCTTTACAACCAGAATTGAAAAATATAGCCCAAGAGAAACCTTATCTTAGCATGAATGGAAGAGAAGTCTTCCGCTTTGCGATACGCTCCATGCCAGATGCGATCGAACATGTGCTTAAAGAAGAGAGCATTGATTCGATCGATTTAATGATTCCCCATCAGGCCAATATTCGCATCTTAGAATATGTCAGCAAGAAAATGAAATTTCCAATGGATAAGATGTTTATCAATTTAGATCAATTTGGTAATACATCAGCTGCCAGTGTTCCATTGGCGCTAGGCCAGGCATGGCAACAAAACAAGATCAAAGAAAATATGAATCTTGTATTAGTTGGCTTTGGGGCAGGATTTACCTGGGCAGCCTGCAAGATTCATATCGAAGGAGGAAAACATGATGATCAATCAGATGCTTAATATCAAATATCCTATATTTCAAGGCGCTATGGCCAATATCGCAACACCTGAATTTGCTGCAGCAGTTTCAGAAAGTGGAGCATTAGGTATTATTGGAACAGGGGCTATGAATGCCAAGCAAGTTCAGGAAAGTATTCAAAAAATTCGTTCTTTGACAGATAAACCATTTGGCATCAACGTCATGTTGATGAATCCGGAAACAGATGCCATCATGGAAGTTATTGCGCAGAATCATGTGCCTGTTGTAACCACTGGAGCAGGAAATCCAGGAAAATATATGGAAATGTTAAAGGCTTCAGGAACTAAGGTCTTTCCTGTTGTAGCCAGTGTTGCTCTTGCGATTCGTATGGAAAGAGCAGGAGCTGATGGAATCATTGCCGAAGGAACAGAAGCGGGTGGACATGTCAATGAACAGACAACGATGGCTTTATTACCTCAAGTTGTTGATGCAGTGAATATTCCAGTCATTGCAGCTGGGGGAATTGCAGATGGCAGAGGTTTTAATGCAGCTCTATCTTTAGGAGCCTGTGGTGTTCAGTTAGGAACTTGTCTATTGGCAAGTGAAGAATGTCCAATTCATGAAAACTATAAAAATGCTGTCTTAAAGGCAAAGGATACAGATACGGTCGTAACTGGAAGAACTTTAAATACGCCGGTGCGTATCTTAAAAAATTCAATGAGCCGTCAGTATTTAAAATTAGAAAAAGCAGGTGCCAAACCTGAAGAAATGGAAAAATTGACTCTTGGTGGATTAAGACGAGCTGTTTTTGAAGGCGACATGAAAACTGGTTCAGTTATGATGGGGCAGGTTGCCGGCTTATGTAAGGAAATTCGTCCTTTATCAGAAATCTTTGAAGATATGATGAATGATTCTAAAAAACAACTGGAAGAACTGAAAAAGAAAATAGAGGAATGCCAATGTTAAGGTCTATAAAGCTAAAAGATAAGATCTTAGAAGTTCCAATTATTCAAGGTGGTATGGGAATAGGTGTATCTTTATCAAACTTGGCATCATCTGTTCGAAAAGAAGGCGGTATGGGTGTTATCTCAGCCGCTATGCCTGGATTTAATGAACCAGATTTTGAAACCAATTCTTTAGAAGCTAATATTCGAGCATTAAAAAAGGAAATTCAAAAAGCCAATGAAGTAAAACGCGGGCTTTTAGGAGTCAATATTATGGTTGCATCCAGAAATTATGAATCCTATGTAAAAGCTTCTGTTGAAGCTGGAGCAGATGCGATCATATCTGGAGCTGGACTACCTTTAGATTTGCCAAAGTATGCAGAGGACAAGATCATGTTGGCACCAATTGTATCAAGTGCCAAGGCATGTCGATTGTTGTGTCGTGTATGGGATAAACATCATAATACAACACCAGATTTTGTCATAATCGAAGGTCAAAAAGCAGGAGGACATCTAGGCTTTAAGAAAAAAGATCTAGAAGACGGAACATATCAAACGCTAGAACAAATCTTAAAAGAGGTTTTAGAAGAACTTGTACCATTTGAAAAGAAATATAATAAACAGATTCCGGTTTTTGTTGCCGGTGGAATATTTACACATGAAGATATTCAAAACTATATCGATCAAGGCGCTTCTGGTGTACAGATGGCAACACGTTTTATTGCGACAAACGAATGTGATGCTCATGAGAATTTTAAACAGATGATCTTAAAGGCAAAAAAGGAAGATATTGTCTATGTAAAAAGCCCGGCTGGTTTTCCAGGCAGGGCCATTAAAAATGAGTTTGTCAAAAGAACGGAAACAGAGTCAAATCAAAGTGTTTCAAATTGTTTGGCTTGCATGCTTCCATGCACTCCAAGTTCGACGCCTTACTGTATAACTCGTGCTTTGATTCGAGCGGTTAAAGGAGATATGGAGAATGGCTTGTTCTTTTGTGGAACAAGTGCCGAAAAGATTCATGAGATCATTGATGTACATACATTAATGGATCAATTAAAAGGAGAGGTGAAAGAACAATGACAACAGCATTTCTATTTGCAGGGCAGGGCTCACAGATTGTAGGAATGGCAAAAGATTTCTATGATCATTGCCCTTCAAGTAAAGAATTGATGGATAACCTACATTGTGATTACGACATAAAAAAGCTTTGTTTTGAAGGGCCGCAGGAAACATTGAATGATACAGCTTATGCACAAAGTTCCATTGTGGCAGCTTCTTTGATGATCTTAGAAGGATTGAAATCAAAAGGTATAAAACCAGATGTATGTGCCGGCCTTTCCTTAGGAGAATACAGCGCGTTATGTTGTGCAGGTTCAATGGATGCACAAACTGCAATTAATATCGTACGTCAAAGAGGGATCTTAATGTCCAATGCCTTGCCACAGAACACAACGGGAATGCGTGCAGTTCTAGGATTAGACGCAAGCAAGATCTTGGAAGTATGCAAAGAAGTAAATGAAAAAGGGTTGGTTCTTGAAGTGGCCAATTATAACTGTCCAGGGCAAATTGTTGTTACCGGGCAAATAGAAGCTTTAGAAATGGCGACACCAATGTTGTTGGAAAAAGGAGCGCGAAGAGTTTTACCTTTAAGTGTCAGCGGAGCTTTCCACTCTTCTTTACTCACTCCTGCCAGCAATCAACTTGAAGAAGTGTTGAAGACAAGTTCGTTATCTTTACCTTCTATTCCTGTGTATCACAACGTGGACGGAAAAGTTCATGAATATGAAACGATCGAAGATTTGATCAAGATCTTAAAGCAGCAGATTTGTCAAAGTGTTTATTTTGAACAAACGATTCAAAATATGATCAAAGATGGTGTCGATACATTTGTCGAAATTGGTCCAGGAAAGACACTGACAGGTTTTGTTCGAAAGATCGATCGCAAAGTGAATGTATTTACGATCAATACAATGGAAGATGTAGAAAGGATGCTGCAGACATGGAACAAGTAAATAAAACAGCATTGATTACTGGGGCTGCCAAAGGTATTGGAAAAGCTGTTGCCTTAGCTTTTGCCAAAGAAGGTTATAACATCGTCATCAACTACAATGGTTCTAAAGAAGCGGCCTTAAATACACAGCAGGAAATTGAAGCATTGGGTGTAAAGACACTTGTTGTTCAAGCGGATGTATCTGATGAAGATCAAGTAAAAACAATGGTTGAAAAGAGTATTGAGACATTTGAAAGAATAGATGTTTTGGTAAATAATTCAGGAATCAATAAAGATGGTTTGATGTTAAGAATGTCATATGAAGATTTTCATAAGGTCATTGCCGTGAATCTGGAAGGGACCTTTAATTGTATCAAACATGTTTCAAGGATCATGATGAAACAAAGAAGTGGTTCGATCATCAATATGTCAAGCGTTGTAGGTATCATGGGAAATGCCGGGCAGGCCAATTATGCCTCCAGCAAAGCCGGTGTGCTTGGTTTGACAAAATCTGCAGCTAGAGAATTGGCGCTTCGTCATATACGAGTCAATGCGATTGCACCTGGCTTTATCGAAACGGATATGACCGCAAAACTGGCAGAGAAAGACAAAGCGAAGATGATGGAACAAATTCCATTAAGACAATTTGGACAACCAGAAGATGTGGCCAATGTATGTGTTGCCTTGGCAAGCGATGCCTTTAAATATGTAACAGGTCAAACGATTCATGTCGATGGCGGCATGATCATGTAGGAGGAATTATGCGTAGAGTTGTAATTACAGGTTTAGGAGTTATTTCTCCTATTGGAAATGATGTAAATGCTTTATGGAATAGTATTGAAGAAGGAGTATGTGGAATTGCTCCGATTACGCACTTTGATACAAGTGATTATAAGGTGAAATTGGCGGCTGAAGTAAAAGATCTAGACATGGAAGCTTATTTTTCTAAACGTGATCTAAAGTTTAATGATCGTTTTACACAGTTTGCTCGTATAGCCTCTAAACAAGCGATGCAGGATGCTGGATTTGATAAAGAAATTTCGGATGCAGATCGTTTTGGATGCATCATTGGTTCAGGAATTGGGGGTATTGAATCAATTGAATTAGCTTCACATACGTTAAGCGAAAGAGGAGCTTCAAGAGTCTCTCCATTCTTTATTCCTATGGCTTTAGCCAATCTTGCAGCAGGACAGGTGGCGATTGACTGGGGCTTAAAAGGAGCAACTTCTTGTGTTGTAACAGCTTGTGCGGCTGGTTCCAATGCGATTGGAGAAGCTTTTCATCGAATTCGCGATGGCTATGAAGATGTTATGTTAGCTGGTGGCAGTGAAGCTGCGATCACTCCATTAGCCATTGCCGGTTTTCAGTCAATGCGTGCTTTACATACTGGAGATGATGCCAAAAGAGCCAGCATTCCTTTTGATAAACAGAGAAGTGGTTTTGTCATGGGTGAAGGTGCCGGGATCTTGATTCTGGAAGAATTAGAGCATGCCAAGGCCCGCAATGCCAAGATCTATGGCGAGATTGTAGGATATGGTTCAAGCTGCGATGCACATCATATTACAGCACCATTGGATGATGGCTCAGGTGGAGCCAAAGCCATGGTACAGGCATTACAGGATGCTTGTATCAAAGCAGAAGATATCGACTATATCAATGCTCATGGAACGAGTACAAAACTAAACGATAAGACAGAAACGATGGCTGTTAAAGCAGCTTTTAAAGACCACGCTTATAAATTAGCTATCTCTTCAACCAAGAGTAATACAGGGCATTTGTTAGGGGCCAGTGGAGCTGTGGAAGCTATTATTTCTATCAAATCTTTACAGGAAGGTTTTATCCCGGCAACGATCAATTATCAAGAATCAGATCCAGACTGTGATCTAGATATTGTCGCAAATCAAGGACGTCATCAAGATATTCATTATGCCATGAGCAACTCTTTAGGTTTTGGTGGACATAATGCATCCTTGGTATTCAAAAAATGGGAGGATTAGTATGTTGTTATCAAACGAAGATATAAAAAAGATCATTCCGCATAGATATCCCTTTTTATTGGTTGATAAAATTGAATCCATTGATGAAGAAACCAAAACCATTGTTGGAATCAAGTGTGTCAGTGCCAATGAAATGCAGTTTTTAGGACATTTTCCGCAACAAAGTGTTATGCCGGGTGTTCTGATCGTAGAAGCTATGGCACAAACAGGAGCTGTGTATCTATTAAAAGAGGAAGAAAATCGTGGAAAGATTCCTTTGTTTGCGGGAATCAATAAGATGCGTTTTTCTTCTGTGGTCGTACCAGGGGATGTATTAAGGATGAAGGTTCAATTTAAACGTATGATCGGTGGTATTTGTATTGCCGGTTGTGAAGCTTATGTGGACGATAAAAAAGTCGCATATGGTGAAATTCTTTGTGCTTTACAGGATGTGGAATAAATGTGGACTGGTTGCGATATCGTAAATATTGATCGTATTAAAGATCCTCAAAAAATCGCAAAAAGGATCTTGAGTGAACAAGAATATGAACAATTTTCAAATTATTCTTCAAATCGACAAAAAGAGTTTTTGGCAGGGCGCTTTGCTGCTAGAGAGGCCATTATCAAAGCATTACCGATTCCTCTAAAGCTAAAGGAAATTGTAGTAGAGCCACCAAAAGAAATTCAGTATCAAGGGTATACGATTCAAGTATCGATTGCCCATGATGGAGGATTTGCCATGGCGACAGCCCTGGTTCAAAGAAAGGAATCTCATGAAAACATCTAAGATCATTCGAGCTTTACCTGTTTTGCCTGTTGCCTGGGTTAGCTCAAAGATATATGAGAAAAAAAGTCAGTTGGAAGCACAGGTTCGACTGGAAAAATGGAGCCGTTTTATTTTGAAATATCTGGGATACGATTTATCTGTTAAGGGAATTGAAACAATTCCTAAAGAGGAAACGATTTATTTTGTATCCAATCATCAAGGTACATTGGATCCAGCTCTTGTCTTGGCAAGTTGTCCGGTTCATTTGGCTTTTATCTCAAAAAAAGAGAATGAAACCATGCCTATTTTTGGCCGATGGGCTAGAAATATAGGTACGATCCATTTTGATCGTGAATCTAGAGAAGGCAATGTGCATATGCTAAGAGAAGCTGCTAGAGAGCTTAAACAAAAAAAGAATCTTTTGGTCTTTCCTGAAGGAACTAGATCAAAAGGAGATACGATGAATGAGTTCAAGGCAGGTGCTTTGTTGCCGGCTTATTTATCAAAAGCTACAATTGTGCCAGTTGCCTTAAAAAAAGCTTATACACTGGATATTTCATCTGATCATACTAAACAACTTGAAATTGAATATGGAAAACCGATTCGTGCTTCAGAATATAAAAAAATCAGCCAGGAAGATCTTGCTAAAGAACTTCATGACTGGATTCAAAGTCGAATTGATATTTCACCAGAGGATAAATGATCGATCGATCCATCCTCTTTTTTTATGACAAGTCGAAAAGAATCATCGACTCCTAAGATCGTTCCTTTATATTCTTTCTGGGGATGCAGGATCCTTACTGTTTGATTAATATAGGCAAGATGATCTTTATATGCCTGAAGAAAAGAATGATGGTTGGTATAGTAATCATAAAAAGACTCTAGAAAACTTGTGATCAATATATTGCGAGGTTTTTTGAATGGAACAAAATCTTCAACAGCACAGGCAATAGAAGCAATATCTTCAGGATAAATAAAGGAATGGACATTTATGCCAATGCCAATGATCAAAGAATCAAAGCGTTCCTGCTGCAGCTTTCCTTCGCATAAGATACCTCCAAGTTTTTTATCGTGAAAATAAATATCATTCAACCATTTGATTGAAGGGGAGAATCCATATACAGATTGAATAGCTTTACACATACATAAGGCACTTAAGGCTGTATAGTGTAGGACGCACTCTTTATCTTCTTTGGGCTTTAATAATAAAGAAAGATAGATGCCGCTATTTGAAGGAGAATAAAATGAGCGGCCATTTCTTCCTTTTCCCTGTGTTTGATGATCTGCGATCAAAACCGTTCCTTCAGGTAGATCTGTATGTTCTGATAGCCATGAATTGGTGCTGGCAGTAGAGTCAATGACCTTGATTTGATAGAAAGAAGGAAGACTGGATTGAATCTCTTCCTGGTTGAGTTTATCTATATATGCTTGCATACAAAAATTATATCAAAGAATATGGTTTTCAAGAAATCGAAAAAGAAAAGATTTCTATACTGAAAAAATCGGGCGATAACTTTTTAAAAGTATTGTGTTGTCCTTTATTCATAGAAGTATAGATTGTTCTTCAGAATTTATAAAACATAGGATAAAAATAGATGTATAATATCTCTATAAATTGGAATTTACCTATTGAGACATATAAACTCTTGACAACAAACCTCCTATATAGTACGTTTTTAACAAACTACTATATAGGAGGTTTTGTATGGAAATGAATGGAGGATTTCTTGTTACCAAAATAAAACAGCTTGGAGACCGGATTTTCGAGAAGATTCTCAGTGAAAAGAATATTGATGCGTTTAATGGAGCCCAGGGGCGTATTCTTTATGTGCTGTGGCAGGAGGATGGTATCTCAATCAGGTCACTCTCGACTAAATGCGGATTAGCGATAACATCTCTTACTACGATGCTGGAAAGAATGGAAAATCAAGGGCTGATAAGCCGTGTTCAGTCTGAAACGGACAAAAGGAAAAC
>OJAI01000258.1_pt1 | contig 39783 bp, 44 predicted proteins | sample 1588891 | NCBI WGS metagenome assembly OJAI01 (sample SAMN03283255) | human gut metagenome | biome: human-associated habitat; material: feces | host: Homo sapiens | place: USA | collected 2013 | reverse complement strand
AGAACTGAACAGCCTGTTTGACCTGCTTCCGGTATCCCATCCGGCAAAAGTACCTTACTGCATCTATAAGCAGGCCAGCGACACGGTGCGCTCCGGCGTCATCATCGGATTGGGTGCCAGGCTGCAGGTGTTCCAGAACAAACTGATCCGGCAGATCACCTCCTATGATGAGATTGACCTGACGCTGCCGGGCAAACAGAAATGTGCGTATTTCTGTATCACCTCAGACCAGGACAGCACCTTTGATTTCCTCTCCTCTCTGTTCATGACTTTTATCTTTATCAAGCTGGTCCGTTTTGCGGACAAAGAGGGGGAGGACGGAAAGCTGCCGGTTCCGGTACATATCCTGGCGGATGAGCTGGCGAATACCGGCGCCATTTTGGAGTTGAACAAAAAAATTTCCGTTATCCGGAGTCGAAACTTAAGCATTTCCTGTATTTTCCAGAATCTGCCACAGATGCAGAACCGGTATCCGCTGAACCAATGGCAGGAAATCATAGGGAATTGTGACAGCCAGTTATTCCTAGGCTGTACCGATGAAGTAACTGCCACCTTTATTTCCAACCGGTCCGGAGATGTGACGGTTGGAGTCAGCAGCGAAGCCAAACAGCTCAATTCCTGGCGGGTGTCGGACTACACACCGGAGTACCGGCAGACCAGATCTATCGGGAAACGCAAGCTCTTAACGCCGGATGAGATCCAGCGGCTGCCATTAAATAAGGCACTCATCATCCTGCGGGGCCAGAAGATTCTGGAAGTGGAGAAATACGATTATACGCTCCACCCGGATTCCAAAAAGCTGATTCCAAGAAAGGCCGCCGACCATGTTCCCCAGTGGCGGGCGAAAGCCGAGCAGGAAGAATACGACTACACGCCGACTCTTGCTGAAAATTTAAAGAAAAAGCCCCGGCCCGGCCGCAGCGGCAGACGCCCTGCCTTTCCCTCGCAGGAGAAACCGCTTCGCCGTGAACCGGACAAGCACGCTTACCCTTCCGGACATCCGGAAGAATTTAGTGACCTGCCGGAAGAATTTCCGGATTATCCAGAGGAGATTGTTCCGCTGGATAAAGATTCCATTATGTCTTAATTTTTGAAAGGAGGCAGCTTATGCCAAACGAACTGAACCATGTAACTTCTATCCTTACCCTGGACGCCGATGCTCAGCTGGAAACGCCGCAGTCCAAAGCGGATCTCATCTGGCACGAGATCCAGAACGCATACCGCACCCGGAAAATCCTCACCGGGAAGCTGGGCGGCATTGAGAAAACGGAGGCCGGCAGTCTGATCGCCATTATCTATTACAAGGACTTCCGTACTGTCATCCCCATCTCGGAAATGATGCTGAATCTTGTCCAGGATAACGCCCACGATTACGGGGAGCTTTCCCTGCGGCAGAATAAAATCCTCAATAATATGCTGGGCTGTGAGATTGATTTCCTTGTGAAAGGATTGGATACCAAGACACACAGCATCGTGGCAAGCCGTAAGGAAGCCATGCTGAAGAAACGTCAGATTTTTTATCTGGATACAGACTCCTCCGGGAAACCCAAGATCTATGAAGACCGGATCGTACAGGCCAGAGTGATCGCCGTGGCGGAAAAGGTTGTCCGTGCTGAAATTTTTGGCGTGGAGACTTCCATCCTGGCAAGGGATCTGTCCTTTGACTGGCTGGGAGATGCCAGGGAGCGGTTCCGGGTAGGGGATCACATCCTGGTCCGGATCCTGGATGTGAAGGCAGAGTCCCCGGAGCAGATCACCGTCCATGCAGATGTCAAAAGCGTGGAAGGCAATACCAGCAAGGAAAATATGAAGAAATGCAAGGTGCAGGGCAAATATGCCGGTGTGGTGGAAGATATCCATAAGGGAACCGTATTCGTCCGGCTCTCCATCGGCGTCAATGCCATCGCCCATTCCTGCTATGATCCCCGCACTGTGGGGAAAAAGGATGAGGTATCCTTTGTGGTTACGCACATAGACGAAGAGCGCAATGTGGCTGTCGGGCTGATCACCCGGATCATTCGGCAGAACCTGTAAAATAGAAGACGGCAGCACTGCAAATTTTGCCCGTGCTGCCGTCACAAGACAGTTTTACATTGTATTCACATCTGTTTTTCTGCTTTTTTTCCATACATAAGTTTATAGTATTTTCCAGTTAAATCCTTATTAATGGAGGAAACAATTCGATTAGTTACTTTTGTTGCCGTCATATATTTAATGACTTTTCCATTTTGGTCAGTTTCTATAGGTGTCTTCATTTCCTCTCTATCAAAAATCAACGGTTCGATTTCTTTTAAAAATTCCTCCATAACTTTGTCATTTTTACCCGTACCGTCTTTGTACCATTTAAAATGCCAATAATGCTTTTGTATTGCCCTCTGTAACTCCCATAATGGTTTATATATCGAATTATAAATGTATTTAAAATTTTTCTTACCAAAATCAAATAGAAAGTCTATCTCCCCAAGGCAAGAATCCCATTCTATTTTATCACTATCGGCATATTCCAACAGGAAATTTATCTTCTCTTCAAGAGTCATATTCATTTGGTATTGATTTATTTGTTTTAAAATTTTATTCGTATAATAGAAAAAGTTTTCAAGAACTCTTTTACGCTCAACCCTATACCCAATGACAGATGATAGCAGAGTTAGCAAAGCACCACTGAAAATTCCAAGAACTACGTTACACCAAAATTCTGCTTCTTCAGACATAAACAAGTAATGCAATACTAAGCACACCACAAATGATAAGATTGTAATTAAGCCTGTTAATCCGATTGTTTTTTTGTATATACTCATTCTTTCTCCCATTCACCATAATAATATATAATAAGAAATAGCATCCTGTACCGCCCAAAGTCAAGGATGCTATCTCTGTTTTACTTATAAAATTAACTGAGGGCATCAGAGTTTGCACCTGATTTCCTTCCTAAGTTCGCATTATACACAGTGAGACGCGAGAAATCAAGTCCCCCATTTTCACTTCAGTAGAGTTCGATAACGTAGGATTTATACAACATACTTCGTTAGCACACCTACCAAAACACAAATAACTCCTGCTATTCGCACTCCCCATTTTGCTCTTTTGGCATCATTACGATATCTTTCTGGATACACAGGATTTACTATGAGCATAAGTCCATACAATATCCATGCAATATTTGCACAGATTCCTTTATGGAAAATGAACGCAAGTATATTTCCAATAACGATAAGCATGATCCCAATAAAGATTTGCCTTCTGAATGTGAATTTCTTCATGCCCGTTTACCGCCTTTCAGCCCTACATTTTGTCTTATCTGGCATCGCTGCACCCATTTCAAACAAAACTTACTCAAAATATCCGTTCAAATAATCAGCAGTTTCTTCACTCACTTCAAATGTCATGTCAAGCCCGCCAATTTCAAAACTGATATAGTCTCCATCATATAGTGTAATGGTAGCAATATCAAAAAGTGTTCCATCCGTATCCGTCTGTCCCAGTTTAATGGTTTCCTCTTGTGCCAATCCAAAAGATCCAATTTCAGTCGCTTCCTCTGGCAGCGTTTCTAATTTCCATTTTTCTACCTCCAGCGCCAAAACAAAGTCTTTTATGTCCTCTGCACCAGTGATCGTATCCATAACTTCCTCAGTCTCAGGAGAAACAACAGCTATTTCCTGCGCCTTTGAAATATCATCCCCATAATCGAAAGCATTGGTGTTTTCGTTTGCCTGACAACCACAGAGAAGTGTCAGTATTACCATGAGTGTAATCATTATTTTCTTCATAAGATCCTCACCTTTCTTTCTGCTGATAGGCTTCATTCATGACCAACAGCCTGTAGGCACGAACAAGGCCAGACATATAAATACATAAAAATGTTCCAATTCCTGCAACAACCATTCCTGCCGCTAAAGCAACCGCATCGGCAAAGAGCAGTTCGGCCGGAACGATTAAAGGGAAAAACAGAAAGCCCAATGCAATTAAGGCAATTCCGATTAAATTAAATAGCTGAAGGAATTTCTTTTTCTCTGCGTATGCCGTATTTAATTCCGCCTTTACAGTCTTGTCAAACAGCAGTGGTTCCTTCCAGAGTTTTCGATATGGATGATCTGTTAATTTGACAGAGAATAAAAGAACAATTCCCACAATCCATACCAGCATAAACAGAAGCATGGAAATCTCTGAAAGCATAAACGAGAGTGCAAGGCTTCCTACCATGATCCCTACGGCAATAGCAATTTTAAGATATTTCCGCTTTTGATACAAAAGGAAACCGTCTGCCATTTCCCTACTCACATAGATTCCTTGTTCTGCTGCAGCCTCCGGTTCCTGTGTACCTTCCTCATTCAATAAATAGTCAAGCGTCACATGAAAAATTTTGCTCATACGGACAATCTTTTCTGTTTCTGGATAGCCGTTGTCACGCTCCCATTTGCTGATCGCCTGCCTGGACACGCCTAACTGGTAGGATAATTCCTCCTGGGACAGCCCGGCTTCCTTCCGCAGTTTTTGTATTTTTTCTCCAAAGGTCATGTAGGTGTCCTCCTTTCGCTATCAGGATACAATTTTTACCGATAACACACAACCAAAATACGGTTGCAACTTCGCAACAGCGGGTTGCAACCGCAGAAACTAACCGATTTTTGCCATTTCTAAAGGCATATTTCAATTCAACAACTTAGGATTTGTTGTTTTTACTGTTCCGGATATAGGCAATTACAACAAATAAAATATAACAAAAAGCAATAGCTATTGTACCGATAATAACAATATCTGTTAATGGATAGAGATAGTAAGTCACCAACGTAATATTGATTATAGACCAGGTAGATACCAATCCAGTCGAAAAAGCACCAGACATTTCTATGCTTAAAGAATTTTGTCCAGGACGCTTTTTTGAAAAGCTACTATGTGTAAACATAGATAAAAATGCCAGTAACAGCATAGCCCATAAAACCCATTTCCCGGAAGAATTATTCGGAACTCCCACCTCATTCCAATGTACAATCAGATTACCATGAATGGTAAATGTTCCAATCAAGCAAAAAATCATTGCTAACAGAAACATTATTATTGAAATATTTCTCCATAATTTTATTGGCGACAATCTAAACATTCAAAACACTCCATTATAGTCATTGATGTCTCATTCCTCCGCCGCCTGTTTCTTCGCTTCCTCCAGCGGAAACTTCGGGATCTCTTCCAGCAGCTTCATCCCGATCTGCTGTTTTAAATCCTCATCCACAACCTTTTTCACGCTTCCATCTGGCTGTTCGACTTCTACTGTCGCCAGTTCTTCAATATAATCCGCATAATATGCCAGCACCTTCTCCAGCGCCCATTTCTCCCCGGCGACTGCCGCCTCGATTGTATTCAGATCCAGCGTACATTCCTGCTCCTGCATCACATCCCGCTCCCTTCCCTTAGAATACTTTCATCATACCATATGCGGTCCGGATAGCATAGTGGAAGCCTGCCTGATTTTCCATGGAATTTCCCGTCAATCCCGCACTGGCGCATAGACCGCCTCCACCTCCATCCCGTCTTCCGTCTGATCCAGCCGTACATAATAATCCCTGATGTAGTAGCTGGCATGCTGCTCCTGCAGGGAATACAGCTCCAGCGTCTGAAAATCCACCAGACAAAGATCCCTGGGCTTTGGTTCCTCCCCTTCCGGTCCGTAGGTTTCCATGACAGCGAGCAGCTTATCCAGGCAGTCCTGGCAGAGAATGGTTTTTGCCTTCTCCACATCCAGGATGCTATCTTCCCCATAACTGACTTTCACCGTGGAAATCCCACGGGAGGGTGTCTGTGTGCTGGAAAAGAAATCTCCGCCTTCCCCGGTGCCTGTCATGGCAGTCCTGGTGCCACTGGTATCTGCTCCGTCCTCCTCATGAGGCAGGATGCCGAAATCCAGCACATACCACGGGTTTACGCTGATAATCCCCAGATCATCAAACTGCCGGAAATATCCCATCAGGCTTTCCTTTGCTGTACCACACAGATAACAGCCCTCCGAATCCGACAATTCCGACTGGACTGCTGGCAGTTCCTTATACTCCATAGAAGTGAACTCCTCCTGTTGCGGCATATCTTCCGTATCTTTCATTTTCCCAAAAACTGTGAAAAAAAGAAGCAGGGCAGCCAGGATGCCCGCTCCCCATACCAGTTCTTTTCTCATCCGGTAATACTTTCCTTTCTGCATCGTCCTTTCTCCCGCTTTATTTATGTCTGTAACAAGCATTATTTGTGTCTGTTATGAGCATAAATAGTGTGTGGTTCAGACACTATTTATGTCTTACCATAAAGGCAAACATGGAAAGGGGGTGTAAAGAACATGGAACAATCTGAAATCAGGCGGATCGGCAGGATCCTGAAGGAACGACGGCTCCAGCTCGGATACACCCAGGAATATGCTGCAGAAAAAGCAGGCATTTCCTATTCATACTATACCAAGATTGAACGTGGACAACAACTTCCATCTCTGGAAGTTGCCATGGTCCTTTCCAAAACCTTCAGCCTGTCTATGGATCGCTGGCTTTTATGCCAGGCGCATGATTACAGGATGTCACCGGCTGCCTTAAACCTCATCCAATATGTCAGCTCCCTGGATAACAAAACCATCGAAACGATCCAGGAGCTGCTCTCCAAAGCCTCCCTGGTAGAGAAACAGAACTGACCGCAGGGCCTAAGCCCCTGCGGTTTTGCAATGAATACATTGCAATTATACTCGGAATATCCAGTAGAATCAAGGAAGCTGCAATGAATACATTGCAAATTCACGAGATCGGTTTCGGCATACTCCCGGAAACACGAAAAAGGAGGCTTCTGTCATGGAACAAAAACTGAAACAGGATATTCAGATTGGCGAAACCATCCGCTCCCTCCGTATGGAGCGGAAACTGACGCAGGACCAGGTGGTTTCCAAACTGCAGCTTATGGATCTCGACATCACCCGGAGCATCTACTCTCAGATCGAAGGCGGTACCTACAGCATCCGCATCTCGGTCCTTTCTGGTCTGTCCCGGATCTTTCAGGTGGACTATAACACCTTCTTTCGGGACGTCCATCTCCCAGGTTCGGAATAATTCTTCTCCCAAACATTTTCACTTTCCCTTCGTTCTGACCGTGGCACACATTCTTCCCGGTTTCGCACGAAACTGGCACGGTTTTGCGATTGTGCCGTAAATTTCCCCGTGTTACAATAGGTACTGTCAAAATTATATGCAGCGAAAACGCAGCGCATCCAAAGGCGGCAGCCTCCCGCCCGGATTGGCTGCGTTTTTTCGTGCAGGGAAAGGAGGTTTCCCTTCAACAACTTCATATGGCTTTACAGAAGCAGTCCGCATTGACCGGGCTGCTTCTGCTTTTTGAGGCAGGAAATTATAAGCACGGGCGGGAAAAGCAATCCCGTCCGTTTTTTCAAGATCAATGAAGGAGGTCATACATGAAACAGTTACCTGCAAACTCTTCACCGGAGAAAAAGCGGACGGTCTGCTACGGGAAATACCTCTACGCAGCCTTCCTGCTCTTTACGCTTATCGCAGCGAATGTCCAGCCGGTGCTTGCTTCCAATATGTGGGACAAGGCCAATGAGATCATGAAGGATGTCTACAACCAGATTGTCCTCATATCCACCATTGCCGCCGTAGTGACCGCATCCGTGGCGCTGCTTTTGATGAATTTCTCAAAATCCGGCAAGACCGTGGATGAGAGCCGTGCCTGGCTGAAGCGGATCATCATTACGTGGGCGATTCTGAACGGACTTGGCTTTATTATGGCATACATCACCCCGTTCTTTGCCGGAGGCACATACAGCGGATAAGCCCGGAAAGGAGGAAACCACATGGGAATACTGGACGGAATCGTGGAATGGATCGCAGAACAGGTCATGAACATCCTGGATCTGATCACCACTTCAGTCCTGGGCGCCCTCGGCTGCTCCATGGACACGTTCCTGCGCTATTTTCCTGCAGCTGAAACCATGTACGATGTGTTTCTGGCACTGGCTCTTGGCCTCATCCTCTTAAACTGGGTGTGGCAGCTTTTCAAGAACTACTTCATGGGTGCCGGAATCGAAGCGGAGGATCCCCTGAAACTTTCCATCCGTTCTTTTATTTTTATCTTCCTGGCCTTTTATGCGGAAGACATCGTGAACCTGCTCCTTGGCATCGCCGGGACGCCTTATGACTGGATCTTAACGGAGGAGCTTCCCTCCCTGGATTTTGCCAGCTTCAATTCAGTCATCACCGTCATCCTGGGTGTATGCGCCAATGGAGCCGTGGCGATTATCGCCCTGATTTTAGTTTTGATTTTGGCGTGGAATTACATCAAGCTGCTCTTTGAGGCAGCGGAACGCTACATCCTTTTGGGAGTGCTGGTCTATACGGCGCCGGTTGCCTTTGCCACAGGTGCCTCCCAGTCCACCGGGAACATCTTCCATTCCTGGTGCCGGATGCTGGGCGGGCAGTTCTTCCTGCTACTGATGAACGCCTGGTGCCTGCGGCTGTTTACCAGCATGGTCGGCACTTTCCTCGCAAACCCGTTATCACTCTAATGAAAGGAGGAGTCCATGAAATACAAAAAACCAATCCTCACTGCCCTGGTACTGGTTTCCTGCCTGGTGTTGTTCTGCTCCATGCCGGTCTTTGCGGCAGAGCTGACAGAAGCCCAGGTGGAGGAAGCCGTAGCAGAACAGGGAAAGGAAGCCGTGACCGGAAATGTGTTCATCTGGTTCCTCTGTGCCATTGCTTTCCTCAAGGTTTCCCAGAAGATCGACAGCTTTATGGCATCCCTGGGGATTAATGTAGGAAACACCGGCGGGAACATGATGGCGGAGCTGCTCATTGCAGGCCGGGGCCTTGCCGGAGCCTTCCACGGGCATGGCGGTGGCGGCGGATACCGCAGGGCATCTTCTCCCGGAAGCGCAGCCGTTGGCGGCAGCTTCTTATCCGGCGGCCTTGCCGGTGCGGTGGGGCGCCAGGTACAGCGGGAAGCCGTCAATGCTGCTACCCATTATTCGGAAGGCCCCAGCGTCGGGAATATGCTCTATCAGTCCTCGCTCAAGAAAGGCGGAGACTTTGCGAATAGTGTAATCAGCAATATCGCCCAGGGCAATTACGGGCAGGTCGGCTCCATCAAGGGAGAGGATGCGGCAAAAGCCTATGCCTCCTACATGGGAATCGACACTACCGCCCCAGATGCCGCCACCTACTCGAACATGGAAATCGGCGGCGGACGGATGACCGGCGTGGAAAAAACGGATGCCGGCAGCCGGGAATTTGCCCTTTACAGTGCTGACCAATATGCGGCGCCTACCCATGGCAGCTTTGAGACGGTCCAATCCGTGGACGGCACTGCCTGGTATAAGCAGTACGCACAGGATACGGTGGAGAAAACGCCGTATGACGCTGGCAATGGAAAAGTCGCCTACAACGAATCCATTGTCCAGAAGCTCCCGCCGGCACCCCAGCGAAAGGACCGGATGTAAATGGCGAAGCAAAGCTCCGGCCTTGGGGAAGCTGTCGATGTAGGCACCAGTGCAGCCTCCCACTTACATGCCATGAAGACCGCCGCCCATCTGTCCAAGACCGTGGCGGGTGCGGCAGCCGGTCCCTTTACAGCAGCCATCAGTGCTGCCATCGCAAACCGGCATACCCTTTTGAAAGCCGGCGCCGTCATCCTGGGCCTTTTACTGCTTCCCGTGCTTTTCATCCTGATGCTGCCAGGGCTGATCTTCGGATCCCTGACAGAAAACACTGGGGCTTTAAACAGCAATGCCCTGATCAATGAAAATATCCAGAACGCCAGGCAGGCGATTGTGGAAGTCCTGGAAGAAAGCCATGCGGATCTTTTAGAAGAGATCAACACTGCCATTGCAGCGCTTCCGGAGGGCTCCACCGTACAGATCGTAGATCCCTATGAGACGACCATAGCGGTCAATGCCCACCTGCTGATCTCCCAGTTCTGTGCCAGCCAGGATGATTATGAAAATATCAATATCGACAAACTCCAAAGCCTGATCCGGGAAAACAAGGACGGGCTTTTTTCTTATGATGTAGCGGAAGAAACCGTTTCTGTGGAAGTGGAGACGGAAGCCGCAGAAGGGGAAACGCCTCAGACGGAAACCGTTACATTTACCCGCTATACCTATACCGTTTCCTTTGCCGGTGACGCCTATTTTGCTGACCATGTATTTTACTTGAGCGAGGAACAAAAGGAACTGGCGGAAAACTACGCCAGTAACCTGACCCTCTTCTTTGGCGCTGCCTCCGGCACGGCTATGGCGATCAACTTAAGTGATGAGGTGCTTGCCTACCGACCACTGGTATCCGAGATTGCCGCCCGGTATGGGATGAGCGATTATGTGGAGCTGATCCTGGCCGTCATGATGCAGGAATCCGGCGGACGGGGAAGCGATCCCATGCAGGCATCGGAAAGCGGATACAATACCCGGTTCCCCAGAGGCCCCGGCACGATCACCGATCCGGAATACTCCATTGAGTGCGGCATCCAGGCGCTGCGGGATGTACTGACAAAAGCCGGATGCACCGGGCCGACGGACCTGGACCGGATCAAGCTGGCCCTCCAGGGCTATAATTACGGTTCCGCTTACATCGACTGGGCCATGGAACGGGACGGCGGCTACACAAAGGAAAACGCCATTGCCTACTCCGACATGATGTGCGCCCGGCCCGGCTGGAACTATTCCATCTACGGGGACAAGGAGTACGTGGATCATGTCCTGCGCTATTACCAGGTACTGAATACCGGCGGCACTTACCCGGCGAACGGGATGCAGATCCCCCTCTACATCCAGACGGAATACAGCCATATTCCTTACGGCACCGGCTCCATTGCGGACTGCGGCTGCGGGCCTACCGCCTTTGCCATGGTAGCAAGCTACCTGACTGGCAGCACCATTACTCCGGTGGATGCAGTCGCCTGGTGCGGCAATTCCTATTATAAGGCGGGAGAAGGCACCTACTGGTCCTATTTCCAGGCGGCGGCTTCTCACTTCGGATGCGGAAGCGTCACCCAGACCACAGATGCCAATGCGGTGCTGCAGGCGTTATCAGAAGGGAAGCCTGTGATCTCCTCCCAGAGACCGGGGCTGTTTACCAGCGGCGGGCATTTTATTGTTCTCCGTGGCCTGACCGCAGACGGGAAGGTGCTGGTAAACGATCCCAATGATAGCGACTCCAAGAACTACGTGAGCCGTGCATTTGACATGATGACGGAAATCCATGCGACTTCCTCGCAGTATTGGATTTTCGAGAAGAAATAGAGGAGTGCTTATGAGCAGAATGAAACTGATCCTGTCCATCCTCCTGATGCTCTTTCTTTTGCTGGTCGCCATCTTTCTTCCTACTAAGCTCCGGGAGCGAAATCAAACACCGGATGCAAAGGCGCCGGAAGAGGCCGCCTCCCAGGAAGAAACGACACAGCCGGAGGAGCTGACCGAGATGGACTTTTTATCCTTTGAAGAGCTGAGCCAGTTCTTCTCATCCGCCCAGACTGCATCCCTAAAGGAGCAGTTTCCGGTATACCTTACCCGTATCGGGCGGACAGACGTTACTTCGGCAGAATATCTGCCGGATGAAACCGGGTATCCGGATACCACCACAGTTGAACTGCATTTTCTCCTGTCCGATGACAGCACCCTTCCAGTGTTCTATGACACCATGACGGGTGCTTTTTCTTTTGGAGAGGAGCGGACGGTGCTGGGGACATCCGGTCAGACCTATGAGAAAACGGTAGATGATACCCTTCCTTCTGTCTCCAGCAGTGAAGTGGAGCAGCGCCAGGAAGGCGGCTATGCGGATGTGACCGCACCGGAATCACCTGCACCGGATACCGGGACAGAAGAAACGGGAACTACGCAAAGCGGAGCTTCCGAAAATGCTGCGGATCCCGCACAGAACACCCAGGACGGAGAGGAGGTGCTGCCATGAGCAACCCGGATGAGCAGCGGACCTCCTTTATTCCGCCAAACTTTATTGAAAAAGGGAAAATCTTAAATGGAACCTTTGATATCCGCAATGCCATTGAAGCCATTATTTTCGCCCTGCTGATCGGGGTGCCGGTGGTCCACCTGCCGTTTTCCCTGACTACCCGCATCATCATCCTGTGCATGACTGCCCTTCCGGCGGCCATGGTATCCCTCATCGGGATCGGCGGAGGGAGCATCACTGCTTTCCTTATGAACGCCCTTCGCTTTTTGAAGAACCGGCGGGTGGTTTACCGCTCTGACGCAATGCCGGAGCCAAAGAAGAAACGGCAGAAGCAGCCTGGCACGAAAGAAGCAAAAAAGCCTGCCAAACGGGAACGGCGGAAGAAAACGAAAAAGGGCTCTTTGGAGGATTCTCCCCCTTTTGAGGGGGCCGGTCAGCAGGACAATGCACCTCCCACGAAAGAGGCGCCCCAGCAGGATCTGTCCGGCTCCCCTTCCCCCACTCCTTCTGGGAAAACGAAACGGAAAAAGAAACGGGAGCCAAAGGTTCGTGAGCATAAATCCTTCGATACCTCCACCCGGCGGGGCATCCGCAGGCAGGCCAGAGAAGATATCCGGCAGTTAGCCTATGAGCAGAAATGCGCAAAAACAGCAAAACGCCGGGAAGCGCGGGCGGAGAAGGAAAAGCTCCGTGCGGAAAAGAAACAGGCTGCACAGGACGCCCGCCTTGCTGCACGGCAGGCGAAAGCGACCCGCAAGGCGGAGGCCCGGAAGGCAAAGGAGACGCAGGATGATAAGGCAGTACCAAAAAGTGCTTTAAAATCCAGTCAGACAGCATCCCAGTCTTCCGGCAGGAAAAAGAAACGGAAGCTACAGACCATAGAGGACTACCTTCCGATTGAAAAGATTGCCCACGGTGTCATTTACACAACGGATGGGCGGTATGTAAAGATCCTGGAAGTCGAGCCCATCAACTTCCTTCTCCGAAGTGCCAGGGAGCAGATGGGGATCATCTACAGCTTTATCAGCTACCTGAAGATCAGCCCGGTAAAGCTGCAGATCAAGATGATTTCCAAACGGGCGGACATCAACCAGCATCTGGAGAAATCCAGACAGGAGCTGGAAAATGAAACGGATCCCCGGTGCCGGGAGCTGCAGGAGGATTACCTGAAGTTTGTCCGGAACCTAAGTTCCAGGGAGGCCGTTTCTCGGCGGTTCTTCCTTGTTATGGAATATGAACCTTTTAACGTCAACCGGAAGGTGACGGAACGGGAGATCTTAGAGTCTCTTGAGACGACGGCGCAGACAGCCAAGACCTTCCTGTACCAGTGCGGCAATGAGGTGACAGAGCATGAAAATCCGGATGAGTTTACCACGGATGTTTTGTACACCCTCTTAAACCGCTCCCTTTGCGCCACCCATCCCTTGCAGGAGCGCATTGCTTCCGTATTGGCACGGTACGCAAAGGAGAACCGTGCCGATGAGGATATCCGCATCAGTGAATTTCTCTCTCCGGAAACCCTGGATTTCCGGCACTCCAGCTATGTGCTGATCAACGGGGTCTACCACTCCTATCTGTACGTACCGTCGGCTGGCTACAAAAGCCGGGTGGTGCCGGGGTGGCTGTCCCTTTTGGTAAACGCCGGGGAAGGCATTGACGTGGATTTTTACCTCCACCGGCAGCCAAAGGATAAGATCCAGCAGCGGCTGGGACAACAGATCCGGATCAACCGTTCCAAGATCAAGGACGCCTCGGATACCAATACCGACTATGACGACCTGGATTCCGCCATCCGCTCCGGTTATTTCTTAAAACAGGGGCTGGCGAATAATGAGGACTTCTATTACATGAGCCTTCTCATTACCGTCACAGCCTCTACTTTAGAGGAACTGCAGTGGCGGGTACAGGAGATGAAAAAGCTCCTGATCTCCCAGGACATGGACCTGAGAACCTGCTACTTTCTGCAGGAGCAGGGCTTTTTATCCACGCTGCCCCTGGCATCTCTGGATAAGAAGCTGTATCAGCTTTCCAGGCGGAACGTTTTAACCAGCGGGGCGGCAAGCTGCTATCCTTTTGTCAGCTACTCCATCTGTGATGACAACGGGATTTTATTTGGTGTCAACAAGCACAACAACAGCCTTGTCATTGCGGATATCTTTGATTCCAGGCAGTACAAAAATGCCAACGTGGCGATCCTGGGCTGCTCCGGTGCAGGGAAAACCTTCACCATGCAGCTTTTTGCCACCCGGATGCGGCGCAAGAACATCAAAGTCTTCATCATAGCGCCGCTGAAAGGGCATGAGTTCTACCGGGCCTGCAAGAATATCGGCGGGGAGTTCATCCAGATTTCCCCCGCCAGCCGGAACTGCATCAACATCATGGAGATCCGGAAAACGGATAACTCCGTCAATGAGCTGCTGGACGGTCCTTCCATGGACAACTCGGCACTGGCCGGGAAGATCCAGAAGCTGCATATCTTCTTCAGCCTGCTCATCCCGGACATGACCCATGAGGAGCGGCAGCTTCTCGATGAGGCGCTGATCAAGACCTATGCCAAAAAGGGGATCACCCACAAAAACGAGTCCCTGATCGATCCGGCTCATCCGGACCGGTATAAACCCATGCCGATCCTGGAGGATGTCTACGATATCCTGATGGAAAGCGATGACACGAAACGCATGGCCCACATCTTAAACCGGCTGGTCCACGGCTCTGCTTCCTCTTTTAACCAGGAAACCAACGTGGATCTGACCAATAAGTATACGGTTCTCGATATCTCCGAGCTGACCGGGGATCTATTGACAGTGGGCATGTTTACCGTCTTGGATTATGTCTGGGATATCGCAAAGGAGAACCGAACGGAGGAAAAAGCCATCTTCGTGGATGAGGTCTGGCAGCTCATCGGTGCGTCCAGCAACCGCCTGGCTGCGGAATTTGTCCTGGAGATCGCCAAGATCATCCGGGGATACGGCGGTTCTGCCGTCTTTGCAACGCAGGACTTAAACGACTTTTTTGCCCTGGACGACGGCAAGTACGGAAAGGGAATCATAAACAACTGCAAAACTAAACTTGTCCTGAACCTGGAAGACGAAGAGGCGCAGCGGGTGAAACAGATCCTGCATCTCTCGGAAACGGAGGTGATGAACATTACACACTTCCAGCGGGGCAATGGTCTGATATCCACGAATAACAATAACATTACTGTGGAATTTAAGGCATCCGCCCTGGAAAAAGAGCTGATCACTACTGACCGGCAGGAACTTCTGGAGATCCTGGAACGGCACAGACAAAAAGCAGCCGGGTAACGATGCCAAAGCAACCCATGGGGAGTGTCTGATGCAGGGCAGGCACTTCCTTTTTTCATTCCCCTGTACCTTTTGAAAAGGAGGAGACTTATGAAACGAATCAAAACCCACATCCTCCGCCGCTGTTTCGCTTTCCTGATGGCAGCCATCGTCCTTACGGGGACAGCCATCACAAGCCCCATGACAGCCTATGCGGCGGATGGAACCCTTAATTTCCAGACCGGTGAATTAATCTCTTATGGCGATTACTACACCACAAAGATGTCTGTGGATAACAACGGCACGGCCTACTGTGTCCAGCCCATGAAGAAAACGCCGGCGGCGGGCAGCTATCAGTACGACCTGCTGGGAAAAGACTCTGCGCTTCGCAAGGCGCTCTACTACCTGCCCGGCGGTTACGGCTATGAAGAGCAGAACATCGCCGGCACCTATTTAAGCGGCTGGTCTGAAAATGACCGCTACGTAATCGGTCATCTGGTGGCTTCCTATGTGTACAGCAATTATGACGCCGGAAGCGGAGCCTTTTATGGCGCGCCCCAAAGCTACATTGATAAAGCTGTTGAAATTGCCAATGCGATCCAGGGACTGCCTGCGCCGCCGGAGTCCTTCCGTGCCTTTATCATCCCGTCTGACACCAATCAGACCGTTGCGGGATGCTGGTACGAAAAGCCCTACGGCTGGATCGAGATCCAGAAATCCACAGCAAACAGCTCCGTTTCTGACGGAAACGGCAATTACAGCTTAAAAGGCGCCCAGTATGGCATCTATCAGGGAAATAACCTGGTAGAGACACTGACCACCGATGAAAAGGGCTATGCCAAATCCGGAGATCTTGAGGTCGGCAGCTACACGATCAAAGAGCTTTCTCCGTCTCCGGGATACGCACTGGATACCAATGCCTATAATGTGACCGTTTCTTCGGATGAGACAGTAAAGGCAGATGTCAAGGAAATCCCTCAGAATAACCCGCTCTCCCTGGTGCTTCAGAAGCTGGATGCGGACTTAAAGGATGCCATTCCCCAGGGTGCCGCCAGCCTGAAGGATGCGGAGTTTACCGTAAGGTTCTACACCACCATCTCCGATACGGATCCGGCTGCAGACGGCAGTGAACCTGCCCGCACCTGGGTATTCCGTACAGGAGACGATGGAAGAATTTCTTTTACGGAAGAATACAAGGTCAGCGGGGATGAGTTCTACTATGCAAGCGACGGCAAAACACTGTGCGTGCCTCTTGGAACCGTGACCATCCAGGAAACCAAAGCACCGGAGGGATACCAGCTCAATGAAACGGTGTTCGTTCTGCCGATTTCCAGCAGCGGCACAGAAGAAACTGTCTCTGCTTACCAGGCGCCGGATGTACCGGATGCTGTTATCCGGGGCGGTGTCAAAGTACAGAAACGGGATCTGGAAACCGGCGGCACCACTCCCCAGGGCAGCGCCACACTGGAAGGCGCTGAGTTTGCCATCACCTCATTAAATGAGAACCCGGTAGTCGTCGATGGAACGACCTATCAGAAGGATGAAGTCGTCCTGACCATCAAAACCGATGCCTCCGGACTGGCATCCACTGCTGCGGACGCTCTGCCTTACGGCAGTTACCGTGTAGATGAAATGACGCCTCCCACCGGTTATTTAGGGGAAGGCACCCTCTCCGCTGAGTTTACCATCTCTAAGAACGGGGAAATGGTGGACCTGACTGGAGAAGACAGCTCCATCTCGAACCAGATCATCCGGGGCGGTGTCAAAGTGCAGAAACGTGACATCGAAACCGGGGAAGCTGCCGCTCAGGGCGGTGCTACCTTGGAAGGCGCAGAATTTACCATCACCAGCTTAAATGCCAATCCGGTGATCGTGGACGGGGAAACCTACGAAAACGGGGAAATCGTCCTGACGCTTGTAACGGATGAGAAGGGGCTGGCTTCCACGGCGAAAGATGCCCTGCCTTACGGCCATTACCGGGTGGATGAGACAAAAGCGCCGGAAGGGTATCTGAACGAGGGCCGTATCTCCCTGGAATTTGACATCACGGAAGACGGCAAGATCGTGGAACTGACCGAAACCGGCTCATCCATTGAAAACCAGGTCATCCGTGGGGATCTGGAGCTTGTTAAAGTCAGTGACGGGGATCTGTCCCGTCTCGCAGGCGTACCGTTTACTATTACTTCTAAAACAACCGGCGAGAGCCATACCATCGTAACAGATAAAAACGGTTATGCCAGCACATCCGCAGAGTGGAACAAACATACCTCCAATACCAACCGGGGCGAGACTGCGGAAGACGGTATCTGGTTCGGCACCTCCGAGCCGGATGACTCCAAAGGCGCCCTGATCTATGATACCTATACCATTGAAGAGCAGCGCTGTGAAGCCAATGAAGGCCGAAACCTTCTTACCTTTGATGTAGAAGTGTACCGGGATTCCGTTACCATCGACCTGGGGACGCTGACTAATGACAAGGTGGAGATTGCCACCACTGCACTGGATAAAGAAGGCGGCTCCCATATGGCAAAGCCCGATGACAAGGTAACGATTGTGGACACGGTTGAGTATGAAGGGCTGAAAAAAGGTGTGGAGTACCGGGTAGTCGGCACGCTCATGAACAAAGAAACCGGGGAACCTTTTGAGATTGATGGAAAACCGGTCACGGCAGAGACGACCTTTACGGCGAAAAAATCTACCGGCAGCGTGGAAGTAGAATTTACCTTTGACGCTACGGGCCTTGGCGGAACCACCGTGGTCTGCTTCGAGGAACTGTGGCAGGATGACCTGAAAATGGCTGTTCACGCCGATATCGAGGATCAGAACCAGTCCATCTTCTTCCCGGAGATCGGTACTCAGGTGAAAGATTCCGAAACCGGCCTTCAGATGGCTCACGCAGATGAAGAGGTAACACTCATTGATACGGTGTCCTATTCCAACGTACCCGCCGGAGAAGAGCTTACCCTGCAGGGAATCCTGATGGATAAAGAAACCGGGGAAGCATTGGAGATTGACGGGGAAACCGTGACTTCTGAGCTGACCTTTACACCGGAAAGCACGGAAGGGACCGTGGATGTGGAGTTCACTTTCAACGCCACGGAAGCGGCAGGCAAGACACTGGTTGTTTTTGAGTCCCTGTATTATGGGGAGGAAGAAATCGCTTTCCACCAGGATCTTAGTTCACCGGAGCAGACGCTGGTTCTGCCTTCTGTCAGCACCACTGCAGCAAATCCGGAGCTTGGAAACCAGACCGGGCTTGCAAAGGCGGAAGCATCCATTACGGATGTGGCGGAATATACGAACCTTATTGCCGGGGAAACCTTCACGATCCGCGGCACGCTGATGGATCAGGAAACCGGCGAAGAGCTGCTGATCGATGAGAAGCCCGTGACGGCTGAAGCAGAATTTACCCCGGAGGAGACTTCCGGAACCACCGAGCTGACCTTTACCTTTAATGCAGAGGCACTGGCCGGAAAAACACTGGTCGTCTTCGAGGAGATCCTTTATAAAGATCAGGTGGTTGCATCTCACAGGGACATTTCTTCCGATCCGCAAAGTATCTACTTCCCGCAGATCGGCACCTCTGCCACAGACGGGGAGGACGGGGATCAGGAGATCCTGGCCGACAGTGAAGTGACCATCAAGGATACCGTTTCCTATGAAAACCTGATTCCCGGGGCATCCTATCTCTTAAAGGGTGTGCTGATGGATCAGGAAACCGGTGCAGAACTGCTTCTTGACAGCAAGCCGGTTACGGCAGAAACCACATTTACACCAGAAGAACGAAGCGGCTCTGCAGAAGTCCTCTTTACCTTAGATGGCAGCTCCCTTGCCGGGAAGTCCCTGATTGTCTTTGAAACCCTCTACTACGTGGATGGGGACGGGACCCAGCGGGAGATCTGCTCTCACAAGGATATTGACGATCAGGGACAGACCGTGCATCTTTCCGAAAATCCTCCGGAAGTACCGGAAGAGCCGAAGGAGACCCCTTCCGTATCGAATCCGGTCAAGACCGGGGATGATGCACCCATCCTCCTTTACCTTGGGATCGGGGCAGGCGCTCTTGTCCTTGCCGGAGCGCTGACCATCCTGTATCTGCACAGACGGAAACAGAAGGACAACAAGTAACATGAACTCTGACAGGCGGCTCCTTTTACTGGGCCGCCTGTTTCTATGAAAGGTGACAGATATGGAACGTACCCACTGTACGGCGGATGCTAAGTATATCCGCCATTTTCTGGACTGCTGTGAAGGGAACTGGCACCAGTGCGTGTATGTGCGCTGCGTTTCCTGCAAAACTCCGGGATACTGCAGGCAGCCGGACTTTTTGTATCATCCGGATCCGGAGGGGAAGCCCTGTATCCTCCTCATGAGGGATGCCAGGCTTCTTTTCGCCCGGCTTCCGGAGCCCACCGAGTGCGCCGGTGCATTGACCATGGAGCAGTTTATCTCCCTGTACCGGCTTTATCTGGAGAAAGAGGGGCTGCTTGACGCCCCCTGTCTTCCGGAAGCACTGCTGCGTCTTCAGGAGGCAGCCTGCTATGACTGGTAAAGTTGCGTTTTGCAGGGCTTCTACGTATGGGATAAGTAAGAAAACGAAAGGAGGAGCATCACATGAGTTATCTGATTCTGATTATCTGCTGGATCGACAGGGCATTTACCACCCTGATCTTTCTCCCCATGCTGTATATCCTGTACCGGAAGTTCCGCCCCACCAAGCCCTGGACGCCCCGCACCATGCGGCTGTACCTGGTCTGCAAGGTTCTGGTGATCCTGTTTCTGGTGCGTATCTTCTGCGCCGGATTCATCTTCACACCAGTCAACTATGAGCGCTTCACGGACAGCGGCCTGTTTCCGCTGATCAAGGCCATCTTTTACTCTGACTGGCCGTAAAAATGGTGAAACGTGCCATTTGGTCCGGATCTGGGACCAGTTTCGGCGCTCATCCTATGGGCATCTGTCACCTTTATCCTTACACTATAAGTAAGCAATACGTAGAGAATGATAAACGTATGCCGTACTTATGCCATACGTATGAAATTGAGGTGAACAGACTATGAAACAGAAGAAATCCATCCGCTGCCCATACTGCGGCGGCACTGCCATCCTTCGGGACGCTTCCTTCGTCTATGGGGAGAAGTCCTACGGCGGCAAGGTTTATGTATGCAGCAATTATCCCAGGTGCGACGCCTATGTGGGAGTCCATCCCGGAACCCGGATCCCCAAAGGCACACTGGCAGACCAGGAACTTCGGAAGAAACGGATGCTGGCACATCAGATCTTTGACCAGATCTGGCTGAGGGGGATCTTGAGCCGTCCCGACGCCTATCACTGGCTGGCAGACAAGTTCTGCCTCTCCGATGAGCAGGCACACATCGGGATGTTCGGGAACTATATGTGTGACCAGGTGATCCGGGAGTCCAAAAAACTTCTGGCAAACCAGCGCCCCCGCCTTCAGGCGGCAGGCTGAAGGGAGGGAAATGCGATGGTAAAGCCCATGACACCCGCCCAGAAGCAGCTGGCGGAAGATCATATGGATCTGGTTCCAAAGATCATCCGCTCACTGACAAACGGAAGCCCTTTACCCAGCGAGCAGCGGCAGGAACTTTGCCAGATTGGATACCTGGCCCTGTGCCGGGCAGCCGTCTCCTGCGGGGAAGGGCTCCCCTTCACTCCATACGCTGCAGCTGCTATCCGCAATGCCATTTATGACTCCTGGCGTCACGAAATCCGGGGAAAAGATCTTTTCTGCCCACTGCAGGAAGATCTGCTGGATGCTATGCCGGCCCTGCAGATTGCCCAGGAGCAGGAAGCAATGCCGGATGCAGCGCCCCTGGCACTGAAAGATACGGCGGCAGGTGCTTATCTGGAGACACTCAAAGCCTCCCAGTGCAGCACCATCCAAAAAGGCATCGAAGCCCTCTGCTTCCAGCTTGAGGGCTACTCGGCCAAGGAGCTGTCCGCTCACTACCAGGTGCCTTCCAACCACATCCGGGCCTGGCAGAGCAAAGCCCGCAGATTTTTACAGCAGGATGCAGCGCTGTGCGCTCTGTTATCCTGAACATATAAAGGAGGAACTTTTATGCTTACGCTCTATACCGCTGTCGGCAGTCTTCAGTTTGTAAATGTGAACGGGAAACCGGTTCCCCATGTGATCAACAACCAGAAGGAATACGGGATGTCCAAAGAGGAGCTTCTGGTATGGAGCTGCCTGGCCTTCCAGATCCTGACCTATCCGGAACTGGAGCGTCTGTTTGAAAAGAACTGTGCAGACTCCGGCCAGTCCATCTCCCTGCCGCTGTCCCATTACCTGAACCGTCTGCTCCTGCGGGGGCTTCTGGTAAAAGGGATGGGAGTAAGCGCCGTGGATGCCCTGTACCGGCTTCTGGGAACGCTGACCATCACGCCCGTTGAGGACCGTTTTCTCCCCCGGCTTGCCAGCGTGTTCCTGCTCTACACCAAAGGGCAGGTGCAGCTAGAAGACATCCCACGGCTCCTGCGTAAGACAAAATGTACGCCCACGGAGCGGGAAGTCCTGGCTCTTGCCGGAAAAGCGTCTCTGTCCACGGCAGAGCTGCTGCTCAGTATGGAGCGGGGCGTCCTGATCCGGAAGGAAGAGGATATCCTGGAGAAGCTCTACACCTCGCCGGAAGACACCTGCAGCACCCTTACGGATACCGTGCAGATCACCCACGCCCAGTATCCCATCCTGCAGGCAGTCAGCAACCTATACCTGAACCAGAAGATCCTGTTCCAGAAGATTTGATCCGAAAGGAGAAACCTATGCCGAAACCATTATTTACCCGGCTGGCTGCCATCTGTGCAGTCGGCCTTTTCTGTGTCCTGTTTGGATGCGTTTATGCCCTGTCTCAGAAGGATACCATCCTGCTGGTCATGAGCCTGCTTCTTGGATTGTGCTGCATCATCCGCTTCCTTCTTTTATATCATACCATCAAGACGGAGAATTACCTGATCCTGGAAGGCACCTGTGTTAAGCGGGAGAAATCGCCCCTCACTCGAAACCAGAAAGTGTTGTTCCGTACGACTGACGGAAAAGAATACCGCTTCAGCCTGGAAAAAAATACCCGGCTTCTGGCTGGTCACAGCTATCGGCTTTATTTTAAAAGAGAATTCGCGCTGGAAGAAAATCCAGGAAGAGCACTTCACGATCCGGCGCTGATCGGTTACGAGGAACTGATGGAAGTAGCTGCAGAAGAATAAAGAATGTCCTGTACGACTGGGATCAATCCGGTGTACAGGACACTTTTAGCGTAATAAGCTATCTGTTTTTATAGGTGAAGATAATCCCGGTGATAGAACCAATAAGGGCGAATGGCGCCAGTCTTACGAACAAAAATTCAACGCCATGCAGGATGGTCCCTGCAACTGCCAGCTCCGGATCATTGTAATCCCAATTCAAATATTCGCTCTGCATAGCTGCAAAAGCAACAAATACAACTATGATAACCGCACACAATGCAAAAAGCAGATAGCGGATCGTCCGAATCCTCCTCTCACTTCTTTTGGCAAATTGAAGATTAATTCTTTCCAGTTTCTCAGAGATACTCTTGAGATCCAACTCATTCACACAACAAGGCTCCTGTACGGTTTCTCCTAAGAGTATACTTACTGAAGTATCCAGTTCGTCTGCTAACGAAATGAGCATATTGGAGTCAGGAACCGATAGACCTTTTTCCCATTTCGATACCGTCTGCCTTACTACATTCAGCTTTATGGCAAGTTCTTCTTGCGATAATCCTTTTGCTTTTCGTAGATTTTTAATATTTACATTCAGCATAACCTGTGCCTCCTTTGTTTTGATACAACTATTAAATATCAAAAGCACCGTTGCCACAAGCAACACAAATTAACATTTCCATTATTACTACGAATGTTAATCTGTTGACACCTTAAATATACCAAATAAGTATTCTTCCTACTACACTTTACGATAAAGAAATCATAGTCAACGAATAAGTTTCTTGCTTTTGTGATAAAATTATGATAAAATAACGCCATAAAGGAGGCGATACTATGCTGAATATTCGGCCTGTTTCAGATCTGCGCAATCGCTTTTCTGAAGTTGAAGAAGATGTCCTGTCCAAAGGCGAACCGGTTTTTCTTACCAAAAACGGCTATGGTTCTATGGTTCTGCTCAGCCTGGAGCAATACGAAGAACTGACGAATGATGTGGAGCTGGCGCTGGATGAAGCGGACCGTGCCGCTGACCTTTCTGATACACGCTATTCTGCCGACGAGGTTTTTGGTCGGGTGAGGAGGCGCATCCGTGAACGAAAAGCATTATGACCTGCGGTTTCTTCCTCTATTTGAAGATGACCTCAATGAAATCGTAGACTATATTACCTATCGGCTGAGAAATCCCGCTGCAGCAGAACGACTGGTGGACGATGTGGAAGCAGCCATTTTAGAAAGGCTTCCCTGTGCGGAATCCTTCGAGCCTTTTCACTCGGCAAGAGAACGTCAATATCCATATTATCGCATCCAGGTGCGGAACTTCACCGTTTTCTATGTGGTGATTGGAAACATTATGGAAGTACGACGGATCTTGTATAACCGCCGGAATTGGAAAGAACAACTTTAAGATCAGTACCCCGATCTTCTCATTCCATGAGACAGACCGGGGTACTTGGCTTTACAGTCTCCTTTTTCAGGGACTCATTCCCCTGGAACATCCACAAACTTGTATCCGACTCCCCACACAGTCTGAATATATTCTTTTGTTGTTACCTCCCGCAGCTTCTGGCGGATATTCCTGATGATACAGAATACAGCGCTGCTTACATCCACAGGCTCCTCCTTCCAGACTGCCCGATAGATCTGCTCTTTCGTATAGACTCTCCCTGGCTGACTGGCAAGATACGCCAGGGTGTGAAATTCGTAATTCTCTGTCAGAGAAATTTCTTGCCCCTGATACGATACCTGGTGGCGGAGTGAGTCAATACAGAGTCCGGAATACTCAAGAATTGGATCTGCATCCGGCAATGCCTGACCTCCATCCAGCCTTGCCAGGATCTGTTCCTTCACCAGACCGGAACTTTCTGTCGTGCGAAGTACCAGCTCAATCATACCTGTTTCGTACCGCCTTTCCCGCTACCTGAAATGTTACGGATATCAGCTCCTTTTTCCCGCTTCTGGAAATCTTCACATCATATCCCACAGATTGCAGATACTGAAGCGCCAGCAACCTGCTTGTTCCCAGCCTTTCACTGTCTGCCTTTCTTTCCGTTTCTCCTGTACCGTCTGTTGCTGTGAAGGACAGTGTTTGGTCTTTTCCTGAGAAAAGGACCTGTACCGGATGTATCTCGCATACCAATACATAGAAAAGCGCACAGATGGCTGCCTGTACCTGGCAGGTACACAAAATCTCTTTATCCTCTGCGATTTCCCGAAAATCCATTTTTACGGGAATCTTTTCTTTGCGAAGCTCTGTTTCCATTTCCTCAAAGATCTCTAGGCACATCAACAGGAGATTCTTATGCTGCGTCTCTGTTTTCCACTGGGAAAAAGGCGTCTTATTTAATGTAAGCCAGTTTTCGATTAGATAACTTTTCTCTACTTTCCTGCCATCTTTCTCAGTCTTCATTGTTTATCCCCTCCTCCTGCCTGCATGGATCATTCCGGCTCCCTTTCTTTAAATCCCCATTCCTCAAAATCAGTATCTTCCGTTTCCTGCCTGGAGCCGTCTACTTCTTCAGACACAGCCTCTATTGGCCCGTTAAGCATGGGAGACGATGCTTCCGGCTGTAAATCCAGCTTTTGCGCAGCAACTCTCGGAAGCACATATCCGCAAAAGATCAGGATTGCTGAAAGCGCAAAATACTGCACACAACTGGATAAATAAAGATTCACGATTGCCAGTTCATTTCCGGCTACGGGAACGCCCTGCTCCAACTGCAGGGAAATATTCTTGTGGCAGGCGGCCAATGCCGATACCGCTGTAACTAGCAGGATCAGTGCGAGGATGTAAAACACTGCAGAAAGCATTTTTCCCTTATGGATGGATCCAGGGGATGAAATCCGTCTCATTACCTTCCCCTCCTTCCATTCCGTGCCTTCGGTGTGTCCGATATCCGGTCCAGAACCTGGAGTTCTCCCCGTTTCAGCCTGCATATCACATCTGCCTGCTTCGCCAGCTCATTCGAGTGTGTAACTACGACCACACACTTATTCATCTTGTGGGCGCTTTCTTTGAGGATCTCCGTAATATCCCGTGCCGTATCCTCATCCAGATTTCCGGTAGGCTCATCGGCAAGGATGACCGGCGCCTCACTGGCCAGAGCCCTTGCGATAGCCACACGCTGCTGCTGGCCGCCGGAGAGCTTCAGCACGTTGCGCTTTGCCTCTTCTTTTGTCAGCCCCAGCCGCTCCAGGATAGGAAGCGGCGGCAGCTTAGAGGTAAGCGCTACATTCTCCTTTGGATTCAGATAGTCGATCAGGTTGTATGCCTGGAAAATGAAAGACACATGATTCTTCCGGTGGTCAGAAAGCCCTGTCTTCGCAATATCCTGGTCCTCGAATAAGATCTGCCCGCTGGTCGGGCTGTCCAGGCCGCCGATCAGAGATAGGAGTGTAGTCTTCCCACAGCCGGACGGGCCAAGGATTGCATAGAGTTTTCCCTGTTCCATCTGGACATTTATGCCACGTAATACTTTTCTTCGGTTGTCATAGGTATACCCTACGTTTTTTACTTCCATGATACTCATACTGTTTACCTCGTTTCTTATCTATTTCTTTACTCCATCTGTGACAAAATGGCTTTCGGTTTCATCCGCATGACCGGGATACACGACACCAGTACCGCTATGATAAGCAATCCCGCTCCGGCAGCTGTGACCAGAACAAAATGCTGGTGCGTAACAATGACGTTCTCTGCCGTCTTTCCAAACAGTGTGCCTAAAGTTCCCGCCATTTCCCGGCTTGCCAGATATGCCAGTGGAAATGCCACGATAGCCACCAGGCAGATCTCCAGCATTTGCTGCAATAGGACTGCATACTTTTCAATCCCCACTGCCAGCAGGATCCCGATTTCCCGTTTCCGGCTTCGGATAGACATGGAGAGTATCAGGATGATCAGAACCATGCTCACCACGGTAATCATTACAATCAGTGTTGTAACCAAAGTGCTGGTATCCGAGAGAGAGCTGGAAATACGCTCATATACTTCGTTGTTTACCGTGATGTAGTAGGAGTTCCAGTCGATGGAGGTGTTGTTCTGGACTTCCTGAACAATGCTCTCCAGCTTCGCCGCGTCAGAAACGAAGAAATCTACGGAAGTAATCCCATTCCCTTCGCTTGCCGTATAGGGTGCAGAGATAGCGGACATGGTATCCATATCCACAAAGATATATTCCTCATAATCATAAAAGGTCGAGGGCCTTGCCATCGTTGCCTGTTCGTCATTATCATCCGCAATGACCTCAAACAAACCCGCAATCTGGCACTCAACCAGAGGATCATCCGGATTTCCATTTTTTACTTCCAGGGTATCGCCAATAGACAGTCCATATTTCTCAGCAATCCCTTCGTACAAAATGATTCCACCATTGCCATCCGTCACATGGCGGCCTTCTGTCAGACGGAGGGCTCCACTAAGGAACAAGGGTGAATACTCCGAATCAAAGCAGCCTGAACCATAAAAAAGGTCTGCTACACCTTCTCGTTCATCTGTCCCTTTCATCAAAGTATCTTGATGATAGAGATTTACAATCGTCCATTGGGAAGTGTTATAGGCTTCCACACCGTCAATCGCAGCAATCTCCTGAATCATCTCGTCCGTGACAGGCTGTAAGGTATAGCCATTGTTGGCATTGACAGTAAAACTGGCACCTGTCACGCCTCGCAGCTCCTCCGACTGCTCCTCTTGTGCATCTGCAATCGCCAGCCCCGACAACACCAACGTCGTAATAAAGAGAAGCAGGAAGAAAAGCAGCAGCGTCTTTTTCCATTTTCGGACGGTATGTAAAACCGCCCGTATTCCTAAATTCGTTTTGTGGTTCATATCTCGTCTCCTTTATTCCATCTGGGATAAGATCTGTCTCGGCTTCAAACGCATCGCTGGAATCCCAGACAGCAGCACTGCCATAATCAGCAGGATACACCCTGCAACTGTCACCAATACAAAATGCTCTGGCGTGACAATCACATTTTCTGCCGTTTTCCCAAACAGCGTTCCAAGAGTGCCAGCCACCTGCTTACTACATACATAGGCAATAGGGAAGGCTGGCACAGCGATCAGCAATGTTTCCAGCTGATACTGCAGAACGACTGCCGGCTTTGCAATTCCGACTGCCAATAAAATTCCAGTCTCTCTTTTACGGCTTCTGACAGACATGAAAAGGATAAGCGTGATCAACACCATACTTACAACTGTAATCACGATGATCAGCGTGGTGATTAAGGTGCCTGTGTCAGAGAGCGCGCTGGAAATGTTCTGGTATACCTCATCATTGGACGTAATAGTATAGTTATTCCAGTTAATGGAGGATATGTTCTGCACATCTTTGATCACATTATCTAACTGGGCGGCATCCGTAACATAGAAATAGGCTTCGGAAATCCCATCACCGTCCTCTCCCCAGCCCTTGATCAATCCTTCCGCTGCGTCCATACTGCAAAATACAAAGCTGGAATACTCGTAATAGGAGGAGTCATCATACATATTCACTTGGTCCTCTTTATCAGCCACCACATCAAAGATGCCTACGATCTCCATATCCACTGCAGGCGTGTTGTTCTCCGGGTAATAGATTCCAGTCAGTGTATCTCCAACCTTCAATCCATTCCACTCCGCCAGCTCCTTGCTGATAATAATGCCGTCTGGCATATCATCTGTGATATGAGAGCCTTCCACCAGTTCAAAACGTCCGGATAAGAACAGCTCATGATACTGGGAGTTGTAGGAACCATAGTTATAAAAGCTATAATTATCGTGTTCCAATTCTTCCCCGTCAGCATTAAAGATACGAGGAAGAGTAATCAGGGAAGCGTCATATCCCTGGATGCCGTCCACCGAGGCAATCTCCCGGATCATGTCCTCTGTCATAAATTCCTGTGTGCTGTAAGAACCGCCGCTTCCGCTTGACCAGCCGCCTGTGGATATGTCTCTCTGAACAGTAAAGCTGGCTCCGGTGGTTCCCCGGACTTCCTCTGTCTGTTCCTCCTGTGCGTCTGCAATCGCAAGTCCTGACAGTACCAGGGTACTGATTGATAAAATTAGGCAGAATACCAATAATGTCTTTTTCCATTTACGGACCGTATATAAAATTGCCCGTAGTCCTAAATTCATATCGCCTGCACCTCCTTAACTCATCTGCGACAAGATACTCTTGGGCTTCATCTTCATAATGGGATAGGCCGCCAGTGCGGTAGAGGCCACACAAAGCGCCATGCCAAAAGCCCACACCATAGCGTAATCTTCTCCTGAAACAGCCACCTCAATCTCGGCAAGGTTCAAATCCTTGGTAGATTCTTCCGCAGCTTCGTTTTCCCCCGTCAAATTCACCGTTTCATAGGTTTCGCTTGTTACCTGGGAGAGCAGGCTGCTCCCGATCTGATGGGAAATGACGGTGCTGGTGCCAAAGGAGATTACAAGGGCGATGGCCGCCACAAGGACCACCTCCAGCAGATACTGCAACAAAACCGAGCCTTTTGATATGCCCATCGCCAGATAGATACCGGTTTCATGGATGCGTCCTCTCAGCCGCAGCGTCAGGAACAATGCCAGCACCAGGAAGCAGATCACAGATACCACCGCAATGGCGATAAACACGATATTCTGCAGCCCTTCCAGGGACTCCTTTGCGTTCTGGTAGTCGTTGTCATAGCGTGTGAGCGTACAGTCCTCCCATGCTACGCCTGGAATTTCCTTTACCTCATCCATGATGCGCTCAAGTTCATCCGGATCATCCACATAAAAATCCCCATACTGTACACTGGATCCGTTTTCTGTTCCATAGAGCAGGCTGGCGGCTGTGGACAGGTCTGTAAATACAATATTGTCGTAGAGATCATAGGACGGTGCAATGCCGATAGAGTCCTGTTCTTTGGTATTGGTAAAGATCCCTGCCACCGTTACCGGAATGGTCTGGTTCTTACCCGCCACATCCTTCAGCAGCATCGTATCCCCTACACTCAGCCCGTTTCTCTGTGCAAATTTCTCATGGATCAGCACCTGATTTCCGCCCTCCGTGGTGATCGGTTCTCCCTGTATTAGTTCAAACCCGCCTTCCGTAAAATAGCTGTCATCCTGGGAATCTGAATTGGCCACGATCTTTCCAGCGTGTTCATAGCCTTCCGGTATTTGGGCAGCCTCTTCCGTGTTGATCGCAAGAGGGTTCCCCTGTGCATCACAATATTCAGCGTAGGAGTAAGAGCGGAGCGTGTACCTGCCGCTCAGTCCGTCAATCCCCAGGATCTGCTCCCGTACCTCCTCTGTGATCCCGCCCTCCAGCTGTTTCCCATTGATTGTGAAGTATCCAAGAAGAGCCTTTTTGATGTTGGCGTTGGCCGTTTCTGTGGCAGACTGGATGGAGAAACAGGTCAGCATCAGCGTGGCCATAACCAGAAGGAACGCAAGCAGCGTAAGAGTCTTTCCCTTTTTCCGTATAGAATAGAGGAAAGCCCGTTTACACAAGTTCATTTTTCTGTCACCTCATTTCTTATGTTGTTCTGTTGTCCATGTGTAAGTGAACATTCTAAGGATACATAAGGAAGGTGGAGTTCAGGTGGAGCTGAGATGTTCTTTTGGTGGAGTTGGCATTTTACAAAGTGAAATCGGCGTACTAATTCCCAGTCTACAGGCAATGAAAAAGCAGGAAACCTTTTATTTAAGAATTTCCTGCTCAATAATGTCGCCAGGCGGCTAATATTCATTTTACAAAGTACGTGTCAGGTTAGCCCTATAAATCTTCCATTTGTTGATCTGTATCAACAAATTGCTCCGAATTTTCTACTATAAATTTTACGCTTCCTTTTGCGTGATCTCCTGTAACTGTAAATTTATAAGTATCATCTTGAGGTATTGTAATTTCAAAATCAGAAGTAGGAATATCCTCATCTGAATAAATGACTTCTCCTACACTGTTTTCTACTTTAATGCTTACACTTCCAGAATCACTTACTATTGATGTATTGATTATATCTCCTGCTTGCAAAGGCATATTTCTATAATCTGACTTATTTAAGATACTATATTCCATGATAAATTGAGTATCATTTCCTGTACTGCTCCCATTGAAGTCCGGTGAGCAAGCCGTCAGTGATACGATAGATAACACAACAATAAAAACAGTTATAATTCTTCTCATTTTTCTCCTCAACTTTCAATTTGTAGTTCATTTTATTATACTTCGTGCTGCCCCAAAAAGATAGCCGGTATTTGTAACCTTTCTGGATAGGAACTGCTTACAGTATAAGTTGCTTCTTATCAATAGACCACCGGCAAGATATGATACGCTGATTTCACCGCAAAACCGCCATAAACCGCACACCATTTTCCGTATTCTCCATACTGCAGGAAATCCCGTGGTGGTCAAGGATCATTTTTGTGATATACAGCCCCAGACCGCTTCCTCCGCTGTTCCGGTTCCGGGATTTGTCCACCCGGTAGAAGGGCGTAAACAGCCGCTCTAAATCCTCCTGCTCAATGTGTATCCCGCTGTTCTCCACAGACAGAACGCCATCCTGCAAGGTCACAGTGACTACGGCTCCACGGGGCGAATAGGCAACCGCATTATCCAGCACATTGGAGAACACCTTTTCCAAAAGCCGTGCGTCTCCCTCGTAATAAAAATCCGGTTGGATATCCTGGCGCAGTTCCATTTCCTTATCCTCTATCCGTCCCATGACTTTGCGACAGGCTTTTTGCAGCATCCGGCTGATGTCCAGGTCCGTGCGTTCCAGCTGGAAATCACTGCCGCCCATCCTGGCTGCGGAGAGGATGTCTTTAACGATCCGCTCCATGTCATTGACGGTTTTCACACAGTGACGCAGATAGGTATCCCTGTCCTTGTATTCTCCAACCTGATAGATCATTCCCTCCAGTTCCCCCTTGATAATGGCTATGGGCGTCTTCAGCTCATGGGAAACAGCGGTAAAGAAGTCAATCCTCTGTTTTTCCTGTTCCCGCTCCCGTTCAATGTCTTTCTGCAGCTGCTCGTTTGCGTCCTGGAGGCTGACAAGCGCATTGTTCAGGCGCTCTGACATCTCATTTAAGCTGTCCGCAAGAACGCCGATCTCATCCCTTTGCTTTACCTCACACTTCCAGGTCATGTCCAGGCTGGTCATGCGCTTTGCCACACTGCAGATATGGATCAGCGGCCTGGAGAAATATCTGGAGCAGACCAGCGCCGCAAGAACAGAGATCAGCAGGATCACCACCGCAATCAGCGGGATGAGCTTTAAAAGGATTTCATAGGACTGGGATACCGCAACCAGGGAAATATCCGCAGAAACCTGGTACGTCTGCCATCCTTCCTGAAAAGTGGCAGAACAGCTCATGGTTCTGTCTGTCTCTTCCCAATTCTCCGGATCTGCATAATTTACAGAGAACACATCGCTTCCATCCGTGTCGGTGATCCGCACCGTGGCATTATTTTTCATAGAAAATGCCAGAATCTCCTCTGAGCCTGCCTCCCAGCCGCTCCGTTCCAGTGTCTCCATCAGTCTGTAAAAGTCGGAAGTCGCCTGGCTTTCCAGTTCCGTCTGATAATTTTTCGGCAGGAAGACCATAACCATAGCATAAATGATGATACAGCAGGCCAGCAGCAATGCCAGCATACTCAGAAAGGTCTTCGCCTGGATACTTTCACTGATTTTCTTTTTCAATTCTATATCCCACTCCTCTGATTGTCTCGATATAATCCACACCCAGTTTCTTACGGATATTCTTGATATGCGTATTCACGATCTTCTGATCGCCATAATACTCATATCCCCATACGCTGTCCAGAAGACTCTCCCTGGAAAACACTTTTCCCGGATTTTCCAAAAGCAGCTTCAGGATCTCAAACTCCCGGCTGGTGAGGGATACCTCATCCGTTCCTACCAGCACCTCATAATTTTCCGTATCCAGTGTGATCTCTTTATACCGGATCACAGAAGGTTCCTCCTCGGTTCCCTGTTCCGTCCGACGCAGCACCGCCTCAATCCTGCACAGTACAAGAGGCATGGAAAAGGGCTTGATGATATAGTCATCCGCCAGGACATCAAAGCCCTTCATCTGGCTGGCGTCATCATCCCGTGCCGTCAACATGATGATCGGCGTCCGGCTTTCTTTCCGCAGGATCTCACATACTGCAAACCCGTCAATCTTCGGCAGCATCAGGTCCAGCAGCACCAGGTCCGGATTGCATCTCCGGAATGTCTCAATCCCTTCCAGACCGTCACCGGCGCCATATACTGTATATCCCGCATCCTCCAGGAACGCCCGGACAATGTTCTGGATGGAGATTTCATCTTCTATAATCAAAATTTTCTTTGCCATAACAGCACCTCCGCTATTTGGACAACAGTGTATCATACAAAGATGGAGTTTTGGTGGAGTTCCCCGATTTTTCATACGGATTTTAAACTTTTCATAGTTTTCTATTTTCTACGGAAAAATCCCAGGAGATTACTCCCCTGGGACATCTACAAACTTGTATCCGACTCCCCACACAGTCTGGATATATTCTTTTGTTGTTACCTCCCGCAGCTTCTGGCGGATATTCTTGATGATACAGAACACCGCACTGCTTACATCCACCGGCTCCTCTTTCCAGACTGCCTGATAGATCTGTTCTTTCGTGAAAACTCTTCCTGGCTGATTGGCGAGATAAACAAGTGTCTGAAATTCATACGTTTCCGTAAGAGGAAGCACCTTTCCCTGGTAAGAAATTTGATGCTGAACAGGATCGATACAAAGACCGGAATACTGAAGAACCTTATCACTCTCTATCGCTGGCTCCTCTGTATCAAATTTCGCCAGGATCTGCTCTGTCACCTTTCCAGCTGGATCCGTGGTACGGAGGATGATTTCAATTTGCCTCATCTCTCACCAGCTTTCAAATGACTACAAATTAACGACATATTATTTCAGTTATCGGCTTATATTCATCATCTACAACTTATTTATTAACTTGGTGTTTTCTAAAAATCCAATAACTAATTGCAGAAAATATAACAGCTCCGGCACCGTTTACTATCATTGCCATATCTGGCCACCTTATTACCACATTTCCTATACTGTAGGCAGTATAGGACTGGAAAGAGAAATCTGCAATTTTGGATGGGAATAAAGACAATATGCGACTCCAGGTATATCCTCCGGTATCTGGTGATAAAAAGGTTGGGATGATTATTAAAAGAAAAGCAATAATAATAACTCCATATGTGTTTTTTAGTAATGCAGACATTAAAAGCGTTATTCCCACTATCCCCAGAGTAAAGAAATATGCTAAAACCAATGCGTAAATAACCGCCTCTCCCATCGTTAAATGATATCCAACAGAGACCGCAGGATATTTTAATTGAATCGGTAAGTCTGCTCCATCACTCCCCAGAAGTCCAAGATATACTGCTGAATAGATCAATGTAATTCCCCAATATACACAAGTCGTAAATAGCCACACTGTAATGATTTTGGCAGATATCAATTTGCTTTTTCCATATTTCATACATAGTATTAACGAGTCACATTTTGATTGATATTCCCCGGAAAAAATCGGTGCAATCCCGATGCAGATAATCATCATAATCAGGACAGGCCATGTCAGTGCATCTAAAATCATATCCCAGCCTTTGTGATAACCATATTCATATTCCGGTATTTTTTCCACTTCAAGCTCCCAATAATCTGCTTCTACGGGTGTAAGCTGCCCACGTTCTTCTCTTAATTGAATATATTTCTGGTCTCGTTCAAGACGTGCCTGCATAAAATCTTTACCAGCATTTTCCTTAAAAACATCCTTTATGTCACTACCACTCCCCGGTTCCTTATATACATTTGCAATCAAACTCAGTAACTCTCTGTTGGGTTGATAAAATGTTTTATATTTCTCTTCGGACAAGTAATGATATGCTTCATTATTGGAATTAGTACCGGGATTATTAACATACTCTAAATACTGATTTACAATTTCATTCACTCTATCCTGTGTTAATTCTTGCCGCTGCTGAGTATCTTTCAAAACTTCAACAGCTTGCATTCCACTTACAGTCTGGCCATTTTGATCTGTTGCAGTAATTTGAATAATGCTTGAATAAACACAAAAAACCAAAAATAAACAACATCCTATAACTGATATTTGTGTCAGTCTGCTTTTCCATATCTTTTTCCATTCATATTTAATCATTCCACCCATTAATTTCTGTCACCTACTTCCATCTCATCCGAAAAATACTTCAAATACAAATCCTCCAAAGTTGGTTCAACATTAATAGCCCCCTCAATTGGAGCTTCTAAAGACACAATTCTGGCATCAACATAATTCGCTAATGCATGTGAATTTGCAATGCAAAACTGCGCTTCAAATTTTGTCCAGTCTTTATTTGGAATATGGCAGGACCACACCTCTCCTTTCACTTTATCAAGTAGCTCTTCTGGTGTTCCCTGCAAGATAAAGCTTCCTTTTTTCATCACCAGTACCTGATCAGAAATATATTCTATATCCGATACAATATGTGTCGATATAATGATAATTTTATCTTTTGACATTTCAGATATGATATTTCGGAAATACGCACGTTCTTTAGGATCTAACCCTGCAGTCGGTTCATCTAAAATTAAAATTTTAGGATCATTTAACAGAGCTTGTGCAATACCCAATCGTCGCTTCATCCCTCCTGAAAAGGTTCTGATTTTCCTATCTGCCTCTTTCTCTAAATTAACCAGCTTTAATAGTTCTCTTGTTCTTCTCTTTGCATATTTCGGCTGCAAACCTTTAATCGAAGCAATATAGAGCATAAAATCCTGCGCTGTAAAACCTGGCGTATATCCAAACTCCTGCGGTAAATATCCCAATAAATCCCGAAACCGCTCTCCCATCTGTAAATTATTTTCACCGTTTACTTTAACCTCTCCAGATGTAGGTTCAATGATTCCGCAGATCATTTGTAAAAGCGTTGTTTTTCCTGCGCCATTGGCACCTAAAAACCCATATACTCCTTCTGTTAATACCGTATCAATCTGTTTTACCGCAATTTTATTTTTAAATTGTTTAGACAGATGTTCCATAGCTAATTTCATCCAGATTTCCTCCTGTCTTTTTAAAAAGTCTGTGTAACTCTATTATCGTGCCCCCCAAAGCTATTAGCCCTATGCCTAACCACATATTAAAGTAAGATGCCTGGTATATTCTTATATCTGATATTTTGGAAATTATAATTATACAATTTAAACATACTCCCCAGGTTAAAGAATACAGCGAAACATTCTCCTCCCTGCACCTATTTAAAATCATCAAGCATCCAAAGCACATAATGATATAAGGCACTATTCCATATAATATTACCTGCCAAATTATAGTTTTCTTAAATATAGACATTCCTAACGCCATGCATACGAAAAAAATCAAATCAAATAATCCGAATGTTATCAAACGAACCATAAGCACTTTGCCAAATGAGTTTTTGGCTGTCATTTGTATTTCTACCATTCCTGGCTGAAATATGTTACATATCTCATTCGCATTAATTAAACATAGCGCAGGACCAGATACTGCGATCAAGGTCCATGTCCAACCGCTAATATCAATTTGTTCAGTGCTGATTACATATAAGATCATGATAGAAATAATAAACTTTAGAAGCCATGTTTTCTTATTAATAAATCGTAACTGGTTTATAAAAAATTCTTTATTACACATCCGTTGTTTTTCTGGATGCAATTTTACTGCCTTAGCCTTCATAATAGTTTCTTCATATTTCCGGATGTCGTACAAAGGCACCTCTATTTTTCCCAGTTCTTTCATTAACCGTTTATCTATCATATTTCATAACTCCAATCTATTTTTCAGCGTTTTTTCAGCATTTTTCAATTTATATCGAACAGTAGATGCAGGAATATCTATTATCTGGGAAATATCTTTAATTCTGAGTTCCTGATAATATCTCAAAATAATTATTTCCTTGTCTAAATCATCCAAAGAGTCCAATGCTTCCCAAATGCTCATTTGCATTAACTTTTTATCTATGCCGCCATCATCATATCCTTCTTCCACTAATTTCAAATTCACATTTTTGGTTTTACGGATGTAATCCCTGATAGAATTTTTTGCGATAACATATAAATAGTTCTTCAGCCTACCATATTCTTTATATCTATCTATTTCCTTTATGAACTTTAAAAACACATCCTGAGTAATATCTTGAGCCACCTCCCTATTTCTCACATGATAAAAACAATATCTATATATACATTTATAGTTTTCTTGTATCAGCGTCTCTATCTCACCCTCATCGAAGATAAGTTTTTTCACAAGCTTTTTTTCAAACACAAAAATTCTCCTAGTTTCATCTATCTTGTTCTCGTTTACTTCCTTTTATAAGGTATAACGTTTGAAAACAAGAAAAAAGCAACTTTTAATCAATTTTTTTATTTTTATTTGAAAAATCCCAGGAGATTACTCTCCTGGGACATCTACAAACTTGTATCCGACTCCCCACACGGTCTGGATATATTCTTTCTTTGTAACCTTCCGCAGCTTCTGGCGGATATTTCCGATGATACAGAACACCGCACTGCTCACATCCACCGGCTCTTCTTTCCAGACAGCCTGATAGATCTGCTCTTTGGTAAAGACTCTTCCTGGCTGACTGGCCAAATAAGAAATTGTCTGAAATTCATACGTTTCCGTCAGAGGAAGCACCTTCTTCTGGTAAGAAATCTGGTGCTTAACTGGATCAATGCAAAGACCGGAATACTGAAGAACCTCATCACTCGCTGTCGCCAGCTTCTCTGTATCGAATCTTGCCAGAAGCTGCTCTGTCACCTTTCCAGTTGTATCCGTGGAGCGAAGGATAATCTCCACCTGTTCCATCCACTTCCCCCTATTTCAAATATTATTGTATATATTTAAATAGAATTTATATATCATTTTTCTTCGAGTTAAATACTTTAAGCAGAAGTATTGAACAAACTAAAATAACTGCAAGCACACAAATGCTTAGTAACGGAGAGTATACTATTCTTTCTTCATGCGTATAATTCGAGAGAACTAATCCTGTAGTCACCGGATATAAATTAATAAAGTTCCCATCAGCAAGAAAAATCCCACAAAATCCATAAAAAAAAGAAAATATTACTCCAGAGAAAAACTTATTTAGCTTTTTTGTGGAGATAATAACAACTGGAAGAACTGCAATGTAGCAGCAGGTACTTACAATAAATAACTGCTTAAGACTTGTTATGCAAACTATAAAATTTATATCTGTGCACCGCATAAAGAATGCAAGTATTAATGTAACAACAAAGCTGAACAGCCATTCAACAATCACTAAGCCATAACCTACTATAATCTTGGATAGAATCATCTCAAATTTTGAAATAGGAATAACCAAAATATTCTTTATCGTATAATCCGTATATTCGCGGTTAATCGAATAACCTATTACCAATGCGAATGTGAAGGGAAGAAACAGGCTAAAGTGATTCCATACGACTCCCTCCGACAATCCTGTATAACTTACTATGCTGTTATTCGTGCCAGCTAATTGAAATGCTGCCAAGACGATTGAAAAAAATACGGAAACTATTCCAATCCAAAGGATGTTGTATCGCTTATATTTTAAAAATTCTGTCTTTATTATTCTCAACATTTTTTATCCCCCTATACTTCTTGTCTTTTCTTAAAGACAATCGAAAGACCAACAGAAGCAACAGTAGTTAGAATTAGGACACCAACACAAGCTGGAGTGCTTAAAAACCAATCATCTAAGCCGTAAGTAGGGCCTGTAGTCATATGTGGCAAGGCCCACCTAAAAACGGCCGACAGAGGCGATAATATATTTGCCATAGCAAAAACAATAGCAAAACTTGCGATTGCATAAACAAATGAAATAATAATTGAAAAAATATAGCCTTTTTTGCTGAGACATTCGACCGCAACAATGGGCAAGACAGAAACTGCCACCAAAGCCCCAATAATAAGCCCTATGAAAAGGCGATAAAAAATCCGATCTATGCTTCCTATCACTATGCCTCCAATTAATGTGGCTCCGTTAGTTGCCAGGGAATATATAATTGCAAATATCAATAATGTAAGCACCTTTGCTACAATTAATGCCGCAGTAGAAATAGGAATTATATCAATATTCTTTTGCGTTCCATTGTTTTTTTCAGAGAAAAACAGGATAGCGCCTAAAACACCTAAAACTGTTGGCAACAACAAAAAATACCCATATACTCCTATATTCAAGTAGAGCCAGTTAAACCCCAGATTACTTTTTGCTGCAAACATAGTCATTGGAATAGGAAATAAAGCAGCCGCAATAATTGTTAAAAGAATAAATTTTCTGCGTTTTAACTTTAGAAACTCACAGTAAACCAGTTTAAGCAATTCCTTCACCTCCTGTTACACGCTTGAAATAATCTTCAAGACTTTCCTCACAGGTATGGGCTTCTGATACTTCTATGCCATTTGCCACAAATGCGGTCACGACCTTTCCTACCGGCAAAACAAGGTTGTGAAGCCTCAAATTGTGATCGTCCAGTATGGAAAAATGGCGCTCATGGAAATTGCACTCCAAAACCCTTGCTGCCTGTGCCGCATCAGAAACCGTAAAATGGATATGCTTACTACTTTTCTGTTCCAGCTCCGCCAAACTTTCTTCTTCCAGCAACGCACCGTGGTCGATAATGCCAATGTCGTCAGCCAGCATGGAAATTTCCGAAAGGATATGACTGGAAATCAGGATCGTTTTTCCTCTCTCATCGCAGAGTTGCCGGATGAAGGAACGCACCTCCGCAATTCCGATAGGGTCAAGGCCATTGATAGGTTCATCCAAGATCAAAAGCTCCGGGTCGTGCATGACGGCAAGCGCAATCGCCAACCGCTGCTTCATACCAAGAGAATACTGCGAGAAAAGCTTTTTATCCTTGTACGGCAGTCCCACCAAGTCCAATGCGTCCTTGATGGCATGACGGTTTGGTACGCCCCGTAAGGTGGCAAAGATACGCAGGTTTTCCGTGGCGGTCAGATTAGGATAAAAACCAGGCGATTCAATCAGACTGCCAATGCGGGGAAGAAGTTTCTTTTCGTTTCCCTTCAAAGGTTTCCCCCATATTTTTACTTCACCTGCAGTGGGCTGTGTCAGGCCAAGCAGCATTTTCATGGTTGTAGTTTTACCGGCCCCATTTCTTCCTAGCAGACCGTAGATTCTTCCCTTTTCCACATGGATATTCAGATCGGCAACACTCTTCTGGGTGCCATACTGTTTTGTAAGATGTTTGGTTTCGATAATATAATTGCCCATATAAGCATACCTCCTATCTGTAAATAGTCTAACACACCAGCCTTGCATTAACCTTGCCGCAACCTTGCATTAACCTTGCATTTTGAAAAACG